>Ga0207416_1000136_pt1 | contig 135880 bp, 139 predicted proteins | sample PaiPotPPM11metaG_FD_184107 | JGI IMG/M metagenome (GOLD analysis project Ga0207416, IMG submission 184107) | Iron sulfur acid spring bacterial and archeal communities from Banff, Canada, to study Microbial Dark Matter (Phase II) - Paint Pots PPM... ...
GGACCGCCCGGGGCTTCGCAGGGCTTACCGAGCTCTTCGGCAGGTAGTTCGATGAACCGCCGGATGCCGAACGGCACGTCCGGTGGTGTGGGAGGACGGGGGCGGTGACGCCCCCTCCTACCCGATTCCGTCGCTACACGTTCCGGCCCACTGCGCGACCGAATGGTAGGGGGTCGAGAACGAGTTGGGTGCACTTGCCGCTGAAGGAACCTGCCAGCGCTCACGATTCGAGCCCGCTTGCGCGCACGTGATCGCGCCCTTGTGGTCGGCGGCGGCTTCGACTTCGCGCGAATAGCGCAGCGTCTGGAACTGGAAGCTCACGTTCGCGAGCGTGTCGATCACCCCGCTGTACTTGCCGCCGGTCGCGAGATTGGCGAGGATGTCGCCGATCGTATACGCCGTCGCGACCTTTTGCTGCTTTTGATATAGGTGCATGACATCGTGATGGATGTCGCGACGTTTCGTGGCAGAGCACGCTGGCAAGCTCTTCGCGGTACCGCACGAACTTCATCAGCGAATCGGTCACGTAGACGTTTCCGCCGGGAACGGCGAATGCCATTACCGTACCCGCATGGGCGCAAGGCCGCGCACGCGGCCGATCAGGTCCCTCCCGACAAAACTGAGCAGGGAGGCGGCGTGCGCTGGCGCGCGCTAAAACTTATATCCTGACCCCGGCGGGAACATCCCCTTGTGCTTTTTCGCGACGGGCTTGTACGCCGTCGTACGCGCGGCGGCGGCACGTGACGCAGCGGCCGTCAGCGGCGTCGCGCTCGCGACGTTCGCCGAATACCGGCCGAACAGCGCCGGATTGCTCTGGAATTCCTGCTCGAGCGACGCGATGCGCGCCTGGTCCGTCGGGTGGTCGGAGAGGAAGTTCGGCGGCGAGCTGGTGTTGATCGTTTCGAAGCGCTTGAAGAGCCAGACCATCCCCCAGGGATTGGAGCCGGCTTGCGCGCACGTCTGCGCGCCCTTGTAGTCGGCGGCCGCTTCGACGTCGCGCGAATACCGGAGCGTCTGGAACTGGAAGCCCACGTTCGCAAGCGTGTCGATCGTGCCGCTGTACTTCCCGCCGGTCGCGAGGTTGGCCAGGATGTCGCCGATCGTGTACACGGTCGCGGTCTTTTGCTGCTTCTGGTACAGATGCAGGACATCGTGATGGATGTCGTGAGACGTTTCGTGGCAGAGCACGCCCGCCAGCTCTTCGCGGTTCTGCACGAACTTCATGAGCGAGTCCGTCACGTAGACGTTTCCGCCCGGGACGGCGAACGCGTTCGGCTGTGTCTCATGCACGACGATGAACTGGAATGGATGATAGTACTGCGAGTCAGCAACACGCTTGATCTGCTGTGCGATCGGGTTGAGGATCGCGTAGTAGGGCGAGTTGCTGATGATCTCACCCTTTTGCTTGAGCTGCTGGTATTCTTGTTGCCCGATCTGCGTCTCGACCTGGTCGTCGCTGGACTGCGCGCGAGCCGGCGCCAAGCCGGCAAGTGCCACCAAGCTGAGTCCCATGAGCGCGGCGATAAGTTTCATCTCCCGGGTAACGTACCCGCTCGGCGCGAAGTTCGAGCATGCCGAGCGCTCGGGTCCCTCCAGCTAATGAAGCAGGCAGGCGCTGTGCGCGAGCGCACGCCGCGGAGGGAGGAAGAAGGCGGGCGCCGCTTGCGTCGTAACCTCCGCCTTCGGTGGCACATCACGGGGCGACGCGAGGAATCACCATCATCCGCGCGAACCTCGCCCCTTCGTCCGGCCGCGGGTGTGATGTAATGGTAGCCTGCGACCTTCCCAAGGTTGATGCGCGGGTTCGATTCCCGCCACCCGCTCCAATGCGACCGGCGACGTAGCCAAGTGGTAAGGCTGAGCTCTGCAAAAGCTCCACCCCCAGTTCGATTCTGGGCGTCGCCTCCAATCGTTCTGCTCGTCGTCGCGTTCCTCGCGACGGCGATTGCAGGCCCCCTGATCGGCATCCGGCAGTTGGATGCCGCCTCGGGCGCACAGGTGCGGCTGTCCAACACGCGCAGCGACCTGGACGCCCTCTTGCGGACCCAGCTCGCGGAAGAGACGGGCGTTCGCGGGTACATCGCGACCCGCGACCCGAGCTTTCTCGAAGCCGACAAGCCGCCGGATGCCGACTTCGACCGCTTGGCCCTCGACCTGGAGGCCCGGCTGCGCGCCGAGCAGATCCCGCGCGGTCCCGAAGTCGTCGAGGACATGCGCAACCTGCACCGGACCTGGGAACAGCAGGTCGCGCTCCCGCTGATCCGCGATCCGGGCTCGCACGCCGCGTACGGGCAGCAGGCACAGGGGAAGTTTCTGACCGACGAGATGGGCCGGGATGCCGCGCAGCTGCGCGCCTCGCTGCAGCTGGCGGGCGACGCCGTCCAGGTGACGCTGCGGCGCCGGATCAACGCCACGGTCGCCATCAGCGCGGGAATCATCACGCTCTTCGCGATCTTGGCCCTCTGGTACGCGATCAGCCACGCCAGCGCCATCGCGCGCCTGGGCCGTGAGCAAACGCTGGTCGACGCCCTGCAGCGCACGCTGCGGGTGAGCGGCCAGCGCCTGCCCCGCACGAAGATCGGCTTCGCCTATGCCTCGGCCACGCGCGAAGCGCTGATCGGCGGCGACCTGCTGGACGCTTGGCGCACCGGTCCCGACGGCGGCTGGTTCTTGATCGCCGACGCGAGCGGAAAGGGGATCGAGGCCGCGCGTCACGCGGCCTTCGCGCAATACGCGATCCGGGCGCTGGCCGCCGGCGCAAGCGACCCGGCCGACGTCGTCAGCCGTTTCAACCTGCTCTTTCTGGACACGATCGACGACCCGTCCGCCTTCATGGTGCTGTTCCTGGGGGCGTTCGATGCGCGCACGCAGACGCTGCGCTATGCGAGTGCCGGCCACGGCACGGCGTACGTGCGCCGCGGCTCGATCGTCGAGCAGCTTCCGCCGACCGGGGCGATCGTCGGACTCGACACGGAACAGACGTACGCAACGGAGACCGTCGCGCTGGCGCTGGGGGATATCGTGCTGCTGGCGACGGACGGGCTCAGCGAGGCGCGCGACCGCCGCGGCGAGCTGCTCGGCGAGGACCGGATCGTCGCGCTCTTTCGCGAGGCGCCGGTCGATCCGCAGGCGCTGTGCGACGTCCTGGTCGCCTCGGCGGACGATTTCAGCGGCGGCGTCGACGACGACATGGCGATCCTCGCGCTGCGCGTCGTCCACGAGGACGGCGCCGTCGCCGCGTTCGACGCGATTCCGGCCAATGGCGCCCTCGACGAGGGCTCCGTGTAAGTTGCCCGGCCCTGGGCTCGCACCTCGAAGAGCAAACTCGGGCCGACGGCGAAGAGCGGCGGGTCGTGCTGGCCCGCCGGATCATCCCCTGTCTCGATATCAAGGACGGACGCGTCGTCAAGGGCGTCCGTTTCGTCAACCTCAGCGACGCGGGCGATCCCGTGCTTCTCGCACGCCGCTACGAGGAGGAAGGGGCCGATGAGCTCGTCTTTCTCGACATCACGGCGACCGTCGAAGGCCGCGGCGCGACGCTCGCGGTCGTGCGCGCCGTCGCGCGCGAGCTGACGATTCCGTTCGCCGTCGGCGGCGGCGTGCGCAGCGTCGACGACGTCAACGATCTGCTGCGCGCCGGCTGCGACAAGGTGAGCGTGAACTCGGCGGCCGTGCGCGACCCGTCGCTCGTGACCGAGGCGGCGCGCCGTTTTGGTGCGCAATGCATCGTCGTCGCGATCGACGCGCGCCGTTCGGATGCGGCGCCCTCCGGCTTCGAAGTCGTCGTCGACGGCGGGCGAACGCCGACCGGGCGCGATGCGGTAGCGTGGGCACGCGAACTCGAGGAGTTGGGTGCGGGCGAACTGCTCGTCACCTCGATCGATCGCGACGGAACGCGCGACGGCTACGATCTGCCGCTGACCCGCGCGATGCGCGCCGCGTGCAGCCTGCCGGTGATCGCCTCGGGCGGCGCCGGGAAGATCGCCGATTTCATCGACGTCTTCAGTGAAGCCGACGCCGACGCCGCGCTGGCCGCCTCGCTGTTCCACTACGCGGAGTTGGCGATCGCGGACCTGAAGGATGCGCTGGCCGGCGCGGGCGTCGTCGTCCGGCGCGATCCGGTGGCGGTATGAGCGCGCCGCTGCCCGAGATCGCGTGGGGCGCGGACGGCTTGGTCCCGGTGATCATTGCCGACGCGACCAGCGGGGCCGTGCTGACGCTTGCGTATGCCGACCGCGAGGCGCTCGCGCGCACGCTCGCCAGCGGTTCGACGTGGCTCTGGAGCCGCTCGCGCAGGGAGCTGTGGAACAAGGGCGCGACCTCGGGGAACACGCAGCGCGTCGTGTCGGTCTCGGTGGACTGCGACGCCGACGCACTGCTCTATCGCGTCGTTCCGAACGGGCCCGCGTGCCACACCGGCGCGCCGACGTGCTTCACGACGACCGTCGCGCTGGCGGGCGCCGAGACCGAGCCCGAAGGCGAGCGGTTCGCGCGCTCGGTCGGCGCGCTCGCGCGCACGCTCGAAGCGCGCAAGGCGCATCCGCCCGAGGGTTCGTACACGGCCAAGCTGTTCGCCGGCGGCGTCGATCGCATCGCCAAGAAGATCGGCGAGGAAGCGACGGAGGTCGTCATCGCGGCGAAGAACGACGATCGTGCCGAACTCGTGTGGGAGACCGCGGATCTCTTGTACCACGTGCTGGTGCTGCTGGCCGAGCGCGGCGTTTCGCTCGACGACGTCGGAGCAGAGTTATCGCGACGCGCGAAGCCGGCGGACTGAGGCAGCTCGCGGGGATCGGCCCCGAAACGGCTGCGAAGTTCGCGGAGCTCGACGTGACGACGCCGGCCGCGCTGCTGGCCTACATCCCGCGAGCGTATCGGGATTGGCGCACGCCGACGCCGATCGGCAGCCTGCGCGAAGCCGACGGTGAGACGATCGTCGTCGGCCGGGTCGTGCACGTCAAAGAGCGCAAGGGCCGGCTCGCATTGATCACGGTCGTGCTCGCCGACGACACCGGCCGGGCCGAAGCGAAACTGTTCGGGCGCGCCTTCTTGTTCGGCAAACTCGCGCCAGGCGATCGGCTGTTCGTCGCGGGCCGCGTCACGCGCGCCGGTCTGCTGCCGGAACTCAACGTCACCGCGCATCGCATCCTGCGCGAGGGCGAAGTCTTCGAAGGTGAGATCGTTCCGGTGTACGGCGCGACGAAGGACTTGCCGACCAAAACGATCCGCACCGTGATCGCGAAAAATCTTGACCGGCTGATCGCCGAGCGCCACGACGTGCTGCCGCCGGCGCTGGTCCGGCGGTTCGACTTGCCGCCGTTGCGCGACGCGTGGCGCGAGGTGCACGCGCCGCGCGATCTCGACGCGGTTGCGCGGGCCCGCGAGCGGATCGTGTTCGACGAGTTCTTCGCGATCGCGCTGGCCGCGGCGGTGAAACGGGCGCGCCGCGAGGCGGCCGGCGGCGCGCGCGCGATGACGGTCCCGTCGGGTTTTTGGGATGCCTTCACGGCGCAGCTGCCGTTCGCGCCGACCGCCGCGCAGGCGCGCGTGGTCGCCGAGATCTGGCGCGACATGAGCCGCACCGCGCCGATGAACCGGCTGCTGCAAGGCGACGTCGGCAGCGGCAAGACGCTGGTCGCCGCCGCCGCGATCGTCCTCGCGCACGCGAGCGGCGTCCAGTCGGCGCTAATGGCGCCGACCGAGATCCTCGCCGCGCAGCACGCGGCGAAGCTCGCCCCGCTGCTGCTGCCGTTCGGCGTCACCGTCGAGGCGGTGTTCGGCTCGCTCGGCGCGCGCGAACGCCGTCGCGCCGAAGACCGGATCGCCTCGGGTGAAGCGGCGCTCGCGGTCGGCACGCACGCACTCTTGACCGAGAGCGTGACGTTTCGCGAACTCGGCCTCGTCGTCATCGACGAGCAGCACCGCTTCGGCGTGGCGCAGCGCGCGCGCTTGCGCGCCAAAAGCGGAACGCCGCACACGCTCTCGATGACCGCGACGCCGATTCCGCGCTCGCTCGCGCAGACGCGCTTCGCCGACATGGACTCCTCCGTGCTGGACGAGCTGCCGCCGGGCCGCACGCCGATCCGCACCTTCGTCCTGCGCGAGAGCTACAAGGAACTCGCCTACGATTTCGTGCGCCGGAACGTCGAGCTCGGCCGGCAGGTCTACGTCGTCGCCCCGGCCATCGACGCGACGGAAACCGCGCTCACCGGCGCCCTCGCCGAGGCGGAGGATTTGCGAACGCGCGTCTTCCCCGATCTCAAAGTCGACGTGCTGCACGGCAAGATGCCGGGCCGCGAGAAGGACGCGGCGATGGACCGTTTCAAGCGCGGCGAGACCGACGTGCTCGTCGCGACGACCGTGGTGGAAGTCGGGGTCGACGTCCCGAACGCGTCGGTCATGATCGTCTTGGATGCGAACCGCTACGGCCTCGCGCAGCTCCATCAGCTTCGCGGCCGGGTCGGGCGCGGCGTCGCCGAATCGTTTTGCATCCTGATCGCGCCCGACGATGCCGGCGAGATCGAACGGCTCGACGTGCTGGAACGGACGACCGACGGCTTCGAGATCGCCGAGGCGGATCTGCGCATCCGCAAGGCGGGACAGCTCGCCGGGACGCAGCAGGCGGGCGACATGGCGCTCATCGGCGACATCGTCGACGATTTCCGCATCTACGAGCACGCCAAGACCGCCGCCGACGAGATCGTGCGGACCGATCCCGATCTGCGTGCGCCGGAGCACGCGCCGCTGCTCGCGCTCCTGAGCGAGAGTGCCTCGGCGCGCGCGCTGCTGGTGACCGCGTGAATTCTGTTCCGGAAATCGCGATCGGCTTCGATTTCGATCACACGCTCGGCGTCGACAACGCGCTCGAACGCAAAGCGTTCTACGCGTTTGCGGCCGAGCTCGGCGCTCCGCTCGATCCGCGCGACGGCGTATGGCCTTCGCGTATCGAGGCGCTGCTCGGCGCGTTTCGCGCCGGCGAGATCACGCTCGAGCACATGATTGCGCGCTTCGGTGAAGCGCTCGGCATGCGGGGTGCCGATCCGGAGCGCTGGCGCGCGCTGTGCTACGCGCTCGTAGAGGACTTGGTCCGTCCGATCGACGGCGCCCTCGAGCTGCTCGATACGCTGCGGGCGCGCGGCATACCGCTGGCGATTCTGACCAACGGCTGGTCGCCGCTGCAGCAGAAGAAGATCGCGCGCGCCCTCGGCCCCGGCGCCGTCGAGGAGATCTTGGTCAGCGACCGGATCGGCGCGGTGAAGCCGGACCCTGCTGCGTTCGCCGCGCTGATCGACGCGCTCGGCGTCCCGGCGGGACGAGCGTGGTACGTCGGGGACAATCCGCGCGGCGACATCGGCGGTGCGCTGGCCGCAGGCCTGGGCGCCGTCTGGTTCGATTGGGAGGGTCAGACGTATCCGCCGGACGTTCCGCCGCCGACGATGCGCATCGGCGCCTTGCGGGAGCTGGAGACGCTGGCCCAGAACACCATCGCCCCATAACTCTATGGGGACGCTCACGATCACCGGAGGAACGCTCCGCAGCCGGCGGGTGCCGATTCCTTCGGGCCGCGCGGTGCGACCAACGCCTTCCAAAGTCAAGGAAGCGCTGTTTTCGATCCTCGGTCCACGCGTCGCCGACGCCCGCGTGCTCGACCTCTTCGCCGGCAGCGGGGCGCTCGGATTCGAGTCGCTCTCCCGTGGTGCGGCGCACGTCACGTTCGTGGAGCGCCATCGGCCGACCGCCGACGCGCTGCGAGCGGCCGCTCGCGAGCTCGGCGTCGACGCGCAGGTCGCCGTGATCGCTGCCCCCGCCGAACGTGCCGCACACGCCCTTGCCGGCCGCTACGACCTGGTGTTTGCGGATCCGCCGTATGCAGAGCCGTATCCGGCGAAGACGTTTGCGACGCTGCGCGATCGGCACGCGATCGACGCGGCGACGACCGTCGTCTACGAGCATTCCTCCCGCGATGCGGCTCCGGCCGATCCCGCGATGCCCCTCGAGCGCGCCGAGCGGTACGGTGAGGTGGCGCTCGCGTTCTTGCGACCCAGCGAGGCAGCGGCGTGAACGGCAGCCCGAGCAGTCCCCATTCGGCGGTCTATCCCGGTTCGTTCGATCCGCTCACCCGCGGTCATTTGGACGTGATCGAACGCGCCGCGCAGCTGTTCGACCACGTGCTGGTCGCCGTCGTCGTCAACCCGCAGAAGCGCGAGCCGCTGTTCACCCTCGACGAACGCGAGGCGATGATTCGCGAGACGGTTGCCCACTTGGACAACGTTCAAGTCGATCATTTTCGCGGACTGCTGGCCGATTTCGTGCGCCACCGCGCGGGAACGGTCATCGTCAAAGGGTTGCGCGTCGTCTCCGATTTCGAGAGTGAGATGGCGACCGCGCTGATGAATCGCTCGCTCTCCGCCGTCGACACCGTGTTCCTGCCGAGCGATCCGCGCTGGTCGTTCGTCAGCTCGACGCTCGTCAAGGAAGTGTACAACCTCGGCGGGGATGTTACCGCCTTTGTCCCGCCCGCCGTGTTGCGCGTCATGCAAGCCAATCGTCCCCCGCATCCCGTCCCGCCGAACGTCAGCTCGTAGCACTAGGAGATCAAGACATCATGTCCGTGTATCGCGTGATCGACAAGCTCGAAGCGTCCGTCAAGCAAGGAACGGTGTTGCCGCTGGGCTACCGCATCGTCAGCGAAGAGCGCATCCTCGAGTTGATCGAGAAACTGCGCGCGTCGCTGCCCGAAGAAGTCGGCCGGGCCCGCACGATCGCCAAGAACGGCGACCGGCTGGTTCGCGAAGCGCAGGAGAAGGCGCAAGCGATCGTCGTCGAGGCCTCGCAGGCGCAGTCGCAATTACTCGATGACAACGAGATCGTGCAGCGCGCGCGCTCGACCGCGGAGTTCGTGCTGCGCGAGGCCGAGCAGAAAGCGTTGCGCGTGCGCGAGGGCGCGGACGCCTACGCCGCGCAGGTCCTCACCGATCTCGACGCACGCCTCTCCGGCGCCCTCGGCTCGGTCAAGAAGGGCATCGACGCGCTGGCCGGCTCCCGGGCGGCATCCGTCGCTGCCGCCGCACACTCGTCCACGCTGGCCGACGCGGCGGCGAAGTCCAAGCGCGCCGCATTCGACGCCCAGAGCGAGCACGCCACCGCCGAGCTGGAGTCCGTGTAGCGTCCCGATCGGGCCGCCCGACGCGGTGAACGAAAAGGTCGGATTCGACGGGAAACCGTTGGTTCCGATCACGTTGAAGGTATGCGGTACGCTCGCCTGGCCGTTCTGGATCATGATCTGGGTGCCCGGCGCGAAGGCCAGCGCTGCGAGCGAACCTGCTGCGTGAAGCCGGCGACCGCGCCGAACGTCGGGTCGTTCTCGGTCCCCGGCGAGGGGGCGCCGCTCACTGCCGGTGTCGGCGAAGGCGTCGTCAGCCTAAGGACGCGAGGTGAAGCGCTTCTGAAAAGGTGAGCGCCCGCGCTTCAGAAAGTTTTCATCTCGAGACCGTCGCTCCGTTCCACGCTACGGGCGAGCGTCGGCGTGAAGTCCAGGTTCTTGGTGAGGAACGCGTAGCGGTCGGCGACCTCGTCGATGATCTTCTCGGTCGGGCGTCCGGCGCCGTGGCCGGCCTTCGATTCGACGCGCAGCAGGATCGGGGCGTCACCGGCCTGGGCGTGCTGCAGCGCCGCGGCGAATTTGAACGAGTGCGCCGGATAGACGCGGTCGTCGTGATCGGACGTCATCACGAGCGTCGGCGGGTAGTGCGTTCCGTCCTTCACGTTGTGATAGGGCGAATACGCGTACAGATACTTGAACTGGTCGGCCGACGCTTCCGAGGACCCATAGTCGGTCACCCACGCCTTGCCGACGGTGAACTTCTGAAAGCGCAGCATGTCCAGCACGCCCACCTCGGGGATCGCGGCGCCGAAGAGGTCCGGGCGCTGCGTGATGGCGGCGCCGACCAGGAGGCCGCCGTTGGAGCCGCCGTTGGCCGCGAGCTTTGCCGACGAGGTGATCTTTTTGTCGATCAGCAGCTGCGCCGCGGCGACGTAGTCGTCGAAGACGTGCTGCTTGTTCGCGAGGCGCCCGGCATCGTGCCAGGCGTCGCCGTATTCGCCTCCGCCGCGCAGCGTCGCCACCGCGTAGGCGCCGCCCATCTGCAGCCACATCGCGACGGCCGACGAGAAGAACGGCTTGATCGAGATGTTGAACCCGCCGTATCCGTAGAGAATCGCCGGGGTGCTGCCGTCGAGCGGCACGTCCTTGCGGTGCGTGACGAACACCGGGATCTTCGTTCCGTCCTTGGAGGTCGCGAAGATCTGCTCGGTCACGAACGGGCTGGGATCGAACGCGATCTTCGGCCGGACGGCGACGGTGCTCGCGCCGGTCTTGGTGTCGTACTTGTAGATCGTCGTCGGATACGTGAACGAGGTGAACGCGTAGTACGCGATCCGATCCTCACGGTGCGCGCCCGGCAGGCCGCCGCTGCCGATCCCGGGCAGGTCGATCGTCCCGACGGGACGCCCGCGCAGGTCGGTGATGCGCACCAGCGAGTGCGCGTCGTGCAGATACTCCGCGTAGAAGCGGTTGCCGATCAGCGAGACGCCCTGCAGCGCGTCGGCATTCTGCGGGACGATGTCGTGCAGCACGTGCCGCGGATCGGTCAGGTCGACGTAGGCGAGACGGCTGCGCGGCGCGTTCAGGTTCGTCTGCACGTAGATGCGGTTGCCGTCGTCGCCGACCACGTTGTACTGCACGTTGGGATCGAGATCGTAGATCTGACGGAACGCCGAGTCCGGCTCCGCACGGCGCTTCCATGCCAGGCTGTTGCCGTCGCCCTTGCTGCGGAAGAAGAAGACGTAGCGCTCGTCCTCGGTCGCGGCGGTGCCGACGAACTGGTCGGGGTGCGCGGTGGACGCGTAGACCAGACGGTCGGCCGACTGCGGGGTACCGAGCGTGTGGAAATACACCTTCTGCACGCCGAGCGCGCTCAGGGTCGCGTTGGCGGACTGCGGCTTGTCGTAGGCGGCGTAGTAGAAGCCCCGGTTGCCGACCCAGGTGGCGCCGGAGAACTTGCTCCACTCGATCGTGTCGTGCAGGTCGCGCCCGCTGGCGACGTCCTTGACGTGCCAGGTCTGCCAATCGGAGCCGGACGACTCCGTCGCGTACGCCACGTAGCGTCCGTCGAGGGTGAACGACTGGCCCGCGAGCGCGACGGTCCCGTCGCTCGCGAGGGTGTTCGGGTCGAGCAGCACGCGCGGCGTGCCGTGCTCGCCGGCGCGTACGTACAGGACGCTTTGATTCTGCAAACCGCTGTTGCGGGAGAAGAACCAGAACCGTCCCTGACGGAACGGCGCGCTGAGCTTCTCGTAATTCAGCAGCTTGCGGTACGCGTCGCGAATCGCGGTGCGTTGCGGGATCGCGTCGAGATACGAACGGGTGAGGTCCCCTTCGGCTTTGACCCACGCGGTGGTCTGCGACGCGTCGACGTCTTCCAGCCAGCGATACGGGTCGGCGACCGTCGTCCCGAAATACGTGTCGGTCACGGTGCCGCGCGGTGCCGCCGGATAGGTCATCCCGGCAGCCAGCGCGGGCGCGGCGAACAGCAAGGCAACGACGGCGAGAGCAAGTCGGCGCAACGGGACTCCTCGGACTGGCGGTTAGACGGGCGGCGCTTGCACGCCGTGAGCGAATGCTTCGAGACGCGCCCGGTCAATGGAACGGACGCGGCCGCGGTCGAGTTCGACGGCGGCGGCGTTCTTGAGGCGGATCAGCGCGCGCGCGGCCATGTCGCGGACCGTTCCGGCCGCCGCGGCGATCTGCGCTTGCGAGAGGTTTTCCACGCCGGGAAGTCCGGGCGCCATGCCGACGGTGGCCGGCGCGTACGACATCAGAAACTTCGCAACGCGCTGGAGCACGTGCGCGAACGCGAGGTCGGCGATCGTGTCGATCGAACGCCGCCGCGCCTGCGATGCCGCGGCGAGGAAGCCCAGCGCGAGCTCCGCGTCGTTGCGTACCGCGTGCAGAACCGCTTCGGTCGGGACGAGCACGAGACTGCAATCGGTCAGCGCTTCGGCGCGCGTCGTGGCGCCGCCGCCGTCGAAGGTACCGGACTCGTTGAGCGGATCGTGCGTCAGCCGCTCGCCCAGCGCGTGCGTCTTGCCGTCGGGCGAGAGCAGCGTGTACACGACCTTCCCGGTGCGGACGAAGCCCAGGTACGGCCACATCTCGCCTTCGTCGAAGATCGTCTCGCCGGTGCGGTACGCGCGTTCGGTAGCGAGCGAGGCCAGTTCGCCGATCGTCGACTGTTTGGCGTTCGAGAACGGGGCGGTGTGCGAGAGGAACGTCGCGGCGTCGGCGCGCTCGTCGATGCGCTCGAGGCGAATCGTCCAGCGGCCGCTGCCGAGATTTCGCGCATCCCACGAAAAACGGCCGGCGCGGTACTGCTGGAACTCGTTGCGAAGCGAGCGCGGGTCGCTCTCCTCGTTCAGTTCCAGCGTCCCGCCGACCGGAAGCTTGTCGAACGCGTCGAAAATTCGCGCGCTCCTATTCTGGGCGGGCAAAGTGCGTGCGTCGATTGTGACAGACGCCGCGCGGGCGGTGGGCATCGGTTGGTGGGATGCTCCGCAGGGGGCGCATTCCCTGCGACGGAAGGCCTCGGCCGTGCAACAGCTGCGCCGCTCGGCCGCGCGCGCGCTCGACGTCCTGGCCGTCGCGGTGCTCCTGGCGGCGGTCGTCCGCTTTGGTTGGCCGTACGTCGCCGGCTCGCTCCACCGCGGCGTCGCCCCCGCTCCGCCGGTCTCGCTCGCGACCCTCTCCGGCGGGCGCTTCGATCTGGCCAGCCGCCGCGGCCGGTTCGTTTTCCTCGACTTCTACGCTACCTGGTGCGAGCCGTGCCGAGCGTCGATCCCGCTGGTCCAGCGCTTCGCCCGGGCCCACCCGGGGGTCGACGTCGTCTCGATCGACGTCGGCGAACCAAGCGGCCTCGTGCGGCCATTCGCTGCCGCGTTCAAGATGCACGACGTCGCCCTGGACCCCGACCTGACGGTCGCCCATGCGTTCGCGGTCGACGGGTATCCGACGATGGTGGCGGTTGACGCGGCCGGCCTCGTCCAGGCTCGCTGGATCGGCTACAACCCCGACATCGAGCGTGCGATGGCCGATGCGCTGCGCAAGGCCAGCGTCGTCGGATTCGAGCGGCCCGCCGTCAGCGGCCGGTGAACTGCGCTTTGCGCTTTTCGAGGAAAGCGCTCGAACCCTCACGGAAATCGGCGGTCGTGATCGCGGCTCCGAAACGGAGCGCTTCGAGCGCGAGCCCGTCGGCGAGCGTGAGCGCGGCGCCGTCGACGATCGACCGCTTTGCGGCGTCGATCGCGAGCGGGGCCTTCGAGGCGATCAGCCCGGCGATGCGCTGCGCTTCGGGCAGCAGCCCCTCCGCAGGGGTCACCTTCTGGACCAGGCCGATGCGCAGGGCCTCGGCGGCGTCGATCATCTCGCCGGTCAGGCACAGGTACATCGCCCAGCCCTCGCCGACCAGCCGGGTCAGGCGCTGCGTACCGCCATAGCCCGGTAGGATCCCGAGGTTGACCTCGGGCTGGCCGAACTTCGCGTTCTCGCTCGCGATCCGGATGTCGCAGGCCATCGCGATCTCGCACCCGCCGCCCAGCGCGAATCCGTTCACCGCGGCGATGACCGGGACGCGCATGCGTTCGATCGCGACCGTGAGCGCTTGCCCGCGCCTGGCCTGCGCCTCGGCGGCGCGCGCGCTCGGCAACGCGTTCAGTTCCGAGATGTCGGCACCCGCCGCGAACGCCTTCGGCCCCGCTCCGGTGACGATGACCGCGCGCAGCGCGTCGTCGGCATCGAGGTCGGCGAACGTCGCGCCGAGTTCGTCCAGCATCTGAAGGTTGAGAGCGTTCAAGACGGCAGGGCGGTTGAGCGTGACGGTCGCCACGGCTCCGGAACGTTCGAGCGCGATGGTGGTTGGCATGGGCGGTGGCCTACGTCGGGGTTTTGTAAACGCCCTTTCGTCTGTTATGGTTGGGATGCCATGCGAACCGCTTATCACCAGGCGCTGGAGAACACACGTCTCGACGTCGTCCGACTGGGAGCGCTCGTCTCGGACGCGATTCGCTCGGCGACGCAAGCACTCGAGCGACGTGACGTCGTGCTGGCGGGACGCGTCGTCGCCGGTGACGATGAGGTCGACGAGATGCGGCGCGGCGTCGAGGCGACGTGCATCGAGCTGATCTGGAAGCAGCAGCCGGTCGCCGGGGAACTCCGCGCGATCGCCGGGATGCTGCAGATCGTCACCGACCTCGAGCGCATCGGCGACTACGCGGTCGACATCGCGAAGAACGCGATCAAGCTCTCCGACGTCGCGGTGCGCCCGGCGAGCGTCGAAGTCGGCCGCATTGCGAACCTCGCATACCAGATGCTGCTCGACGTCATGCGCGCGTATCGGGAGGGCGACCGGGAACTCGCCGACGCCGTCATCGAGCGCGACGACGAAGTCGACAAGCTCTATCATTCGAGCCTCGGGGCGCTCCAAGCGGAGATGCAGCGCGATCCGGGTACCGTACCGGCGGGCACGCTGTTGCTCTTCGTCGTCTCGATCATCGAGCGGGTAGGCGACCGGGCTCAGAACATCGCCTGGCACACGAAGGACATCTACGCATGATCCGTATCGTCGCGTCGGTCGTCCTCGCCCTCTTGCTGGCCGGCCCTGCCTTGGCCGCCGATCGCGTGGTGCGGCTGATGATCGACGGGCGCCCGGTCGATCGGAACGGCGGATCGGCCGTGATGCGCAACGGGGTCGTGTACGGCGACGTGGTCGACCTGGTGAAATCGTTCAACGGCTTGGTGACCTTCCAGGGCCCTGCGCTCGTGGTCACGATCAGCGGCGTCACCGCGACGTTCACCAACGGCAGCCGAACCGCGAAGGTGGGGCAAGGGTCGGTCGTAATGCGCGGGCAGGCGTTCTTGCGCGAACGCGAGCTGTTCGTTCCGCTCGACACGTTCGTGACCCGCCTGACCAATGCGAAGCTGCGTTTGAGCGCCGACAACACCACGGCCGAAATCCTCATCAACGCGAACCCGCTGAACTAACATGGATATCGCGGCTCACGCTTCCGGCGCGCCGCTCGCGCGGGACGCGTTCGCGCTCGAGCCGGGGCTCGCGTACGTCAACCACGCCGCGGTCGGCGTGCTGCCGGTTGCGACACGCGATGCGCTGCACGCGATGGTCGACGACCACGCCGCGCGCGGCCTGCTGGGCGTCGCATCATACGAATTCGCGCTGCCGGCGTACCGGCGGCGGGTCGCGGCATTCTTCGGCGGAGCGGGCGGCGAGATCGCGTTCCTGCGCAACACCGGGGACGGGGCCACGATCCTCGCGCAGGGACTGGACCTGGGACCGGGCGATGAAATCGTGACGGCGGCGAACGAGTTCGGATCGAATGCCTACCCGTGGCTGGCGCTGCGCGAGCGCGGCGTGCAGGTGACGCTGATCGACGCGCCGCGCGAACGGATGACGCCGGACGTGCTGCGGCGCACGATGAGCGCGCGAACGAAGGTCGTCGCCGTCTCCTGGGTCACGTTCGACGACGGTTACCGGCACGATCTCGCAGCCCTCGCCGAGGTCGCGCACGCCGGCGGGGCCCTCTTCGTCGTCGACGTGATGCAGGCGCTCGGCGCGTTCCCGCTCGACGTCCGCGCGACGGACGTCGACGCGATCTACGCCGGCGGCGCGAAGTGGTTGATGGCCCTGCAAGGCGTAGGGTTCTTGTGGCTGCGCGCCGCGCTGCTCGACCAGGTCGCGACGCGGCTCCCCGGCTGGCGATCCGCCGCCGACATGTGGAACTTCCTGGACTACGATCAGCCGTATCTCGCGGACGCATCGCGCTACGAAGGCGGCACGCCCAACATCATCGGCGCACTCTCGCTCGTCACCTCGATGGACGTTCTCGCCGCCGCGGGGATCGAGCGGATCGCCGCGCACGTCGTCGCGCTGACCGACCGCCTCGACGATGGTTTGCGCACGCGTGGATACACGGTGCTCAGCGACCGCTCGCGCGGGGATCGCAAATCCGGCATCCTGACCTTCACTCGCGACGACGTCGACCCGGTCGCGCTCGGCAAGCGTCTGGGCCAGGCGAAGATCTGCACGACCTATCGCGCGAACGGTATCCGTGTCTCGCCGCACGGACACAATACCGCCGACGACATCGACCGGATCCTCGACGCTCTCCCGGCCTGATTATTTCGGCGTGTCGGCAAGCGCTGAGAAGATGCCGGCGAAGAGGTTGATCACCACGCCGATGATCACCGAATTGTAGGCGAAGGAGATGATCGAGTGGACCATCACCTCGCGCCGCACGCGCGTCTCCGTCACCTGCGGGTCGGAGACGGCGAACGACGTTCCCAGCGTGAACGAAAAGTACGCGAAGTCGTAGTCGGACGGCTCCTCCGTCCCCGGGAAACGAATCCCGCCGCACGCCTCACCGCCGCCGTCGTCGTACCAGTACAAGTGCGCGTATCGGAACGTGTAGAGGGTGTGGACGAGGCACCAGCCGGCACTGATGGCGACGAAGCCGAGCAGATACGCACTCCAGCGCTCGCTCACCGTGTGAACGTGCGGACCGTGGCCGAGGATCGCGATCGCCGCGACGAGACCGACGACGACCACCACCATCACGACCAGCGTGACGAGGTTGCGGCCGGGATCGTCGAGGGCGGCGCGGGCGCGGGTCAGCGCGGGGTCGTCGTGCAGGCCGCGCGCCCACAGAAACCACAGCAGGGTCAACGCCGCCGCGTCATACCCGGCGACGAACTGCGTCGCACCGCTCGCCCATCTTCCGACCAGCAGCGCGACGGCGGCTCCGGCGAGGGCCGCCAAGCCGAACGCGATCGTACGACCGCGGCCGCGCAGCCACGCCGCCGCGCGGGCGTCGGGAACGCTCAGAAGCCGTCGTCCGCGACGCGGCAGGGAGCCATGATCGCGTCGGTCATCCCGTGGATCACGCGCTTGTCGGCCGGCGCCACGGTCGCGAGGATGCCGCCCAACCGCGTCTCGTCGCCGACGACGAAATAGTACGGGCAGAGCCGCACGCGACCGTCCATCTCTTTGATGTCACCGGTCGAGCGGTCGAGATACGGAACGCGCACCCGCTTGCCTTTGTGAAAGCGCTGCAGGATGTAGGGCGTCCGCTCGAACGAGGCCAGCGCTTCGTGCAGCGCTTCGCGCCACGCGTCCTTGGTGAGATCGTTGGCGACCTTGACGCCGCGCGAACCCCAGGCAAGCTCGCTGAACCCCGACGGTTTGAGCACGTAGTCGCGCTCGCTCTTGCCGAGCTCCTCGAGCTGTGCCCAGTCGTGCACCGGCAGGCCGCCGGCGGTGAGGTCCATGATCGCCGCCTGCGGCGGCAGCGGATGCGGATCGACGATCCAGGTCCGCGGGAAGATCCCCAGCAGCCGTTCGTCGACGTGCGCGCCGAGCTCCGCTCGCCAGTACGCGCGCAGTAACGGATGGTGCAGGAGCGCGAACGACGACTTCTCTTCGAGGTGCGCCTTCGGCGGCGGCGTGAGCTTGACGCGATTGTGACGCGCCGCGTAGAGCATCAGCTCTTGCTTGGGAATGTTGAGCAGATCGAAGAGCTCGAAGTTGCGGTACAGGACGTCGATCTTCTCTTCGCGCCCATCCTCACGCCGCACGAAGAGCGCCTCTTCGCTGAAGACGATGTCCTGCGGCAAACAGACGATGACGTCGGCGAGATTCAGCGCGCGGATGCGGTCGGCGAGCCAACGCAGCTCGTTGCGGTAGTCGGCAGACTCTTCGCTCACCACGATGGCGACGGCCGGATGCTCGTTTCCGGCAATCGAAGCGAGCATCGCACCGAACTGCCGCGCCATGCCGTCGAATCCGCCGACGCTGTCGCTGCCGATCTCGCAGTACGTCTGCGCCATCGCGCCGACGAAACCCATTCCGCCGGGAACGCTGTCGAGTTCGCTTGCGATGTAGCCGTCGTCGGTGAGGATCAAGTCGGGCCGGATGACCCGCGGAACGTCTTGCTTGAAGCGGTTCAGCCGAGCCAGCTTGACGATCTGTTCCGGTTTGCCGCGATCGAGAAAGTCCGCGATGAACGCGGGCGCGGTGCCGCGCGCGCTGCGCAGATACAGGGAGTTGAGCGCGCGATAGAAGGCGAGCAGGTCGTTGCCCAGCGTCTCGATCGCGGCGACCGTCGAGGGCGCCAGCGGAAACGGCTCGGGCGAGACGCGCCATGCGACGCCGCCGACGGTGCCCTCGGTGACGCGGAAAAGGCCGGCCGGCAAGTGCTCGGTGACGTAGCGACCGCGTCCGGCCGCATCGAGCTCCGGGGTTACGCTGGTACAGGACATCAGTTGTGTCGACACCGCATGTCTCTGCCCGGGAACCGTTCGCGGCGCGAGCGGTTGCGGCGCCCGCTCGCCTATTTGAGCGGAACGGCTCCCGGCAGGAGCAGGGCGTGCTCGATCGACGCGGTGCCTTCACGGTAGGCCAGCGTGACGTGGAGCGTGTACGGCAGGTTCAACCGCGCCAGCGAGAGGTCGTCGATGGTGCGCGACGCCGAAGCGCCAGGCAGCACCTCGATCGCGGTCGTGTGGGTGAAGGAGCCCGCGGCGGCCTTCACCGTCTCGGTTACGCCCACGTTTCGGCCATCGGGTGCGCCGGCGCAGACCGTCACGGTGACCGGGCCGTTCACGTCGAAGGTGTCGTGGCTGCACTTCTGCGCAGGCTGGGCCGGGGCGGCGGAGGTCCCCGCCGCGAGGAGCGCCAGGATGGCGACGAAGGTACGCATGCTCCGGGAACGTATTCGAGGAAGCCGCCGTTGCGCATCCCTGGCGGGTGCTTCGGGTATCGTCACAGGAGCGTCTGCGGCGCGGGGCCGGCGACGCAACCCCGGCGCGAGCCGTTAAAGACTCAAGGAATGACCAGCAACATCGACCTCATCGCACTCGACCTCGACGGCACGCTGCTCGCGCCGGACGAAACGATCAGCGACCGCAACCGCCAAGCCATCCGCCAAGCTCTCGCCGCGGGCATCCGCGTCGTCCTCGTCACGGGACGAGGCGTCGACACGCCGATCCGTGTCTCGAAGGAGTTGGGCCTCAACCTGCCCGTCATCTGCTGCCATGGGGCGCTGACGAAGGATTTCGGCGCCAACCGGACCTTGGAGCACGTCCCGGTCCCATTGCAGTACGCCGTGCCGATGATCGAATATGCCGAGGCCCAGGGACTCTCGATCGCGGTGTACATCGAAGAGGCGTTCTACCGCATCACGGGCTCGCACATCTTCATGCAAGACATGCGTGGACCGGGTTGGCACGAGGTCCCCTCGATTCGCGAGATGCTCAGCGAGGCGCCGACTTTCATCCGCTTCCTGGGGGCGGAGTCGGTGACGCGGATGCAGGCGGAGTTCGGCGATCTCCCGCTGAGCTTCCGGCACGAGACGTGGGGTGACCTCGTCGAGTGCGCCGTGCTGAACCGCGACGCGAGCAAGAAGAACGCGCTGGCCCGGCTGTGCGCCGACTTCCAAGTCCATTCCGACCGCGTGCTTGCGATCGGCGACTCGCGCAACGACATCCCGATGCTGCGTTGGGCGAAGATCGGCGTCGCGATGGGCAACGCGTTGCCGGAAGTCCGCCAGGCCGTCCGCTACGTGACGGCGGCCAACGACGACGACGGGGTCGCGCAGGCCATCGCGCGGTTCTGCTTGCCGCCGGCCAAGAAGTCCGCCTGAGGGTGCAGCCCGCCGCGCCGAGCCCCGAATACGAAAACGAACTGCGCACGCTGCTCGCCGAACGCGATTGGGAGGCGTTGCGCGAGTTCACCCGCCGCAACAATCAAATCCCCGACGACATCTACGCGCAGGATCGGCACTTCTGGGAGGTACTGATGCACAAACTGACCTGCAACCGGATCGATCTGCTCGGCATGCACGACGACTCGCGCGCGTGGCTCGAACGACACGGCTACACGACCGATCTCGGCGGCGTCTAGCGCCATGCAGGTGCAGGTGCTGGCGTTTGCGCGGTTGCGGGAAATCCTCGGATTCGGCGCGCGCCGGCTCGACCTCCCCGAAGGGACGACGCTCGACGCGCTCTGGGCCGGCCTGACCCGCGACGCCGCGGACCTCGCGCCGTTTCGCGCGTCGACCCGCTTCGCACGCAACGGTGCGCTGGCCGACGGAACCGTCGCGCTGCGCGACGGCGACGAGGTCGCGCTGCTCCCGCCGGTGGGCGGCGGCTGATGATCGCACTCTCCGCTGCGCCGCTCGACGTGGACACGCTGGTGCGCGCGGTGCGCAGCGACGCGCACGGCGCCGTCGTCACCTTTCTCGGCACGACGCGCGAAAGGTCGCCGGGCGATCCGCGCCCGGTCGTCGCGCTGGAGTACGAAGCCTACGAGTCGATGGCCGTCGCCGTGATGGAAGAGATCGCCGCGGAGACACGCGAGCGTTTCGGACCGCTCGGCATCGCGATGGTCCACCGCACGGGGCGCGTGAGTCTGGGTGAGCCCTCGGTCGCCGTCGTCGTCGCCGCCCCGCACCGCGGCCGTGCGTTCGAAGCCTGCCGGTACGCGATCGACGCCCTCAAATCACGCGTCGCCGTCTGGAAGCGCGAAATCTATCGCGACGGCGACGCCGCCTGGATCGAAAACACGCCGTCGTGAACGTTATCCTGCACCGCATCCCTGTCACCCTGAGCTCGTCGAAGGGGGAGCTCGCTGTGCTCGAATACGAAGCGCGGCGCGCGCGCGACGTGACGCTGGTCGTCGGCCACGGGTACTCCAGCTCGAAGCAGAATCTCGACGGTTTGTGCGCGTTTCTCGCCAGCCATGGCTTCGCGGTGTACTCGCTCGACTTTCCCGGTCACAAGCTCGGCGCGAGCGGCGGTCGTTTGCGTTCGGTCGACGACCTCGTCGACGCGATGAGCGCGGTCGTCGCCTTCGCACGCGAGCGCGGCGCGACGAGCGTCTACACGGTCGGTCACAGCATGGGTGCCATGACGGCCCTGTGTACCGCGGGGCGCGACCACTCGGTCGCCGGCGCGGTGTCGATCGCGACAGGCTACGGCCGTCCGGCGGTTCTGGAGACCCTCACGGCACGTGGTGTCGTGGATTTGCGGTCGTCGTATGTCGACGGCCTGACCCTGCAGCAGCTCGCGCACGAGTGGGAGCCCCTGCTGGACGAGGCGCTGATCGATCTGGCCGGGCGCCCGGTGCTCTTCGTCGCCGCCGAACGCGACGGTATGGTCTCGCGTGCCTCGGTCGAGGAACTGTACCGCCGCGCGAGCGAGCCGAAGGCGCTGGTCTCCATCGCGAGCGACCACACCTTCGCCGGCGACAACAGCCGCACGGCTGTCCTGCAGTGGCTGACGGCGATGCACTCCCGCCGCGCGGCGGACCCCCTCGAAACCCCGCTCATCGACGCGCCGCTCTAACGGGCGTGAGCAAAGCGGCTTCCGCGACGACCTTGGCCGGCCGCCGCGACCTGCGACGGTACAGCCGGCATCTGCTGATCCCCGAGGTGGGGTTGGCGGGCCAAGAGCGCTTGAGCGCGGCGCGGGTCCTGGTGGTCGGGGCCGGCGGCTTGGGCTCGCCGGTGCTGGCCTACCTCGCTGCCGCCGGGGTCGGGCGCCTCATCGTGATCGACGACGACACCGTCGACGTGACCAATTTGCAGCGGCAGATCTTGTATGACACCGCCGACGTCGGTGCGTCCAAAGCGCTGCGCGCGGCGGAACGGCTGCGGGCGCTCAACCCGCAGATCGCGATCGACGCGCTCGCGACGCGCCTCGACACCACGAACGCGCGCGACCTCGTTCGGTTGGCCGATGTCGTGGTCGACGGCAGCGACACGTTCTCGACCCGCTATCTGGTGAACGATGCGTGCGTGCTCGAGGGCAAAGCCGACGTGCACGGTGCGATCTTCCGGTTCGACGGGCAAGTCTCGGTTTTCGGCGCACCGGGCGGACCGTGCTATCGCTGTCTCTATCCGGAGCCGCCGCCCGAGCACCTCGTTCCGACGTGCTCGGAGGGCGGCGTGCTTGGCGTGCTGGCCGGCATCGTCGGCTCGTTCCAAGCCGCCGAGACGCTCAAGCTGCTGCTCGGGATCGGATCGCCGCTGATCGGCCGCCTGCTGCTGATCGACGCGCTCGACGCGCGCGTGCGCGACGTGCGCATCGAACGCGATCCGGCCTGTCCGCTCTGCGGCGACGCGCCCTCGATCCGCGAACTCGGCACGGCACCGGCGCGCGAAGCGCCCGCGCGCACCGTCCCCGATCTCGATCTCGACGGGCTCGATGCGGCGCTCGCCGCGGGCGCGGTCGTGCTCGACGTGCGCGAGCCGCACGAGCGCGCGCTCGGGGAAGTCCCGGGTGCCGTGGCGATTCCGGCGACCGTCCTCGAAGCACGGATGCACGAGCTCGACACGGCGCGGACCTACGTCGTCGCGTGCCGCATCGGCTCCAAATCGCGCTGGGCCGCCGAGCGCCTCAAGGAGGCCGGCTTCGGCAGGGTCTATCACCTCCGTGACGGGCTTCTCGCACTCGCCGCACGCGATGCGTCGTTCGATCTGTTCTAGCGTCGGCCTCACCATGAAAGGTGGCTCCAACTGATCCAGTCGTTCCCGACCATTTTCGCCGAGGCGCGGGTGTTCGTTCCCGATGCGTTCGAAGACGATCGCGGCTTCTTCAAAGAGACCTGGTCGGATCCGAAGTATGCCGAAGCCGGGCTCGACCTGCGCTGGGCGCAGGACTCGTGCTCGTGGTCGACGCGCAACGTCCTGCGCGGCTTGCACTACGACTTCCGCATGGCGAAGCTCGTGCAGTGTCTGAAGGGACGCATCTGGGATGCGATCGTCGATTTGCGGCGCGACTCGCCGACGTACTTGCGCTGGCAAGGCTTTCTGCTGACCGATCGCAACCACAAACAGCTGTTCGTCCCGCCGGGATTCGGCCACGGTTTCCTCGCGCTCGACGACGAAGCGGTCGTGCACTACAAGAACAGCGTCCCGTACGATCCCGCTCACGAGGGCGCGGTGTTTTGGCGCAACGCGCGCATCGGCGTGCAGTGGCCGTTGGTCGGGGAACCCCGCATCTCGGCGAAAGACGCCGTCGTACCGGAAGGTTTCTTGCCGTGATCGTGCGGCCGTTCGGACCGACCGGGCGCGACGTGCCGATCGTCGGTCAGGGCACGTGGAACATCCCCGTGCGCGGCGGCCCGGCGGAAGAAGCGAAGCGCGCGCTGCGGCGCGGGATCGAGCTGGGCATGGTGCACATCGACACGGCGGAGATGTACGGCGACGGCGCTTCGGAGCGGCTGGTCGGTGAGGTGATCCGCGGTCTGCCGCGCGAGCAGCTGTTCATCGCGAGCAAAGTGCTGCCGTCGAACGGCTCGTTTCAAGGGACGATTCGTGCCTGCGAGGCGTCGCTCGAACGCCTCGGCACGGAGTACCTCGATCTCTACATGCTGCACTGGCGCGGCAGCATACCCCTGGAAGAGACGATGCGCGCGCTCGAGCGACTCATCGCGGACGGGAAGACGCGCGCGCTCGGAGTGAGCAATTTCGACGTCGACGATCTCGAGGAAGCGCGCGCGGCGCTGGAACGCGAACCGATCGCGTGCAATCAGCTGCTCTACCATCTCGGCGAGCGGAGCATCGAAACGCACGAACTGCCGTACTGCCGCGAGCACGGCATCGCCGTCACCGCGTATACGCCCTTCGGACGCGGCGACTGGACCGACAAACCGGGCGCCAAGGTGCTCGACGCGATCGCGCGCAAGCGCGGCGCGACGCCGCGGCAAGTGATTCTCGCGTTCCTCACGCGCGACCCAATCGTATTCGCGATCCCGAAGGCATCGACGATCGCGCACGCCGAGGAGAATGCCGGCGCCGGCGATCTGCGCCTCGACGACGAAGAAAGCGCCGCGATCGATGCCGCATTCCCGATCCGCCGCCGGCGCGGCGGACTCCCGACGCTGTAGGCGCGAGGATCCGGCGACGGCACTCACCAGCGCGGCAGTGAAACGGATCGCGCGCGCGTGCGGCGCGGGCGCCGTTCGCATCGCGAGCGCCGACGCCGATCCCGCCACGCTGGCCCGCTTGCGCGCCGCGCTGGCGCGCGCCGATCTGGCGACGTGGTCGTACGACGATGCGTACGCGCGCGCAGCGAGCGAGCCGGGGACCATGCTGCCGGGGGCCCGCAGCGTCGTCTGCATCGCGGTCCCGTATGCGACGCCGCCGCCGCCCGAACGCCGCGGACGCGGACGCGTCTCGGCCTACGCGTGGTCGCCCGATTACCATCGCGCGATGCGCGCGACGCTCGGCGAGATCGCGCGCGAGATCGACGCGCTCGCCGGCACCGCCGTGACCCGCGTCGCGTGCGACACCGCGCCGCTGGCGGAACGAGCGTTCGCCGCGCGCGCCGGGTTGGGCTGGGTCGGCAAACACACCAGCCTCATCGTGCACGGACTCGGGTCCGCCGTGTTCTTGGGCGAGATCGTCACGACGCTCGCGCTCGAGCCGGACCCGCCGCTCGCCACGTCGTGCGGGTCGTGCGCGCGCTGTGTCGACGTCTGTCCGACCGGCGCGCTGCGCGGTGACCGCACGATGGATGCGAACCGCTGCATCAGCGACCTCACCCAGCGCCGCGACGCGATACCGCGCGCGCTCCGGCCGCTGGTCGGAACGTGGGTGTGGGGCTGCGATCTCTGCAACGATGCCTGCCCGCCGTCGATCCGTGCGGGCCGGCGCGGCGGCTCCGCGTTCGCGCCGGCGGACGACGGCGTCGCCGCACCCGACCTGCACGAGCTGCTGCGCGTGCGCGGTGCGGCATTCCGTCGCTTGCGAGCGACGGCGATGGGCTGGCGCGGTGCGACCGTGCTGCGTCGAAATGCTGCGGTGGCGCTGGGAAACGGTCTCGACCGAGCCGACGTCCCGGCGTTGGCGACCGCGCTGCGAGAGGATCCGAGCCCGCTCGTCCGCGGTCACGCTGCCTGGGCGCTCGGCCGCATCGGATCGCCGCAGGCGTACGCTGCGCTGCACGCCGCAGCGGCGTCCGAGCGTACGGACGCCGTGCGCGAAGAAGTCGCCGCCGCGCTGGAACCCCAGGCACCCCAACCGGCGTTCCAGCATCACACGCTATGATGAATCGCCGTTTCGCTTTGCTTGCCGCCCTCACGATTGCCGCCCTCGCGGCGCCGTCGCGTCCGGTCGCGGCCGCCGCTGATGCCGACCTCTACGCGCGCATGCAGCGCGTGAACAGCGAACTGCAGTCCTACCAGGCCGACGTCACGGTCGCGATTCAGCTGCACACGTTTCCGTTCCTGAGCCCGACGCTCGAAGGCAAGGCATATTACAAGCGCCCCGACAAGACCGCGGTCCAGTTCGCGACCGTCCCGGCGCTCGCCGGCCAATTGAAGAAGGTCGTCGGCCAGATGGAACCGCCGTCGGATTGGCCGAAACTGTACGATGTCACGCCGATGGGTGACGACGGCACGACGGCCACGTTCAAGCTGGTGCGGAAGAAGAACGGCCGTATCGACCACGTCGACGTGAAGGTCGAGGACAAGACCGCGACCGTCACCGAGATGACGTATGTCTACAAAGAAGACGGCGGCACGATCCGGTTCGACAACACGTACGATCAGATCGGCGGCAACTTCGTGGTGAAGCAGCAGACCGGCAAGGTCGACGTCCCGCACTACAACGCCGATATCAGCTCGTCGTTCGCGAACTACAAGATCAACGTCCCGGTCGACGACAAAATCTTCACCGAAAGTTAGGACAACGGCCGCAAAACCGCCGCCTGCTCCCCGAACCGGAACCTTCCGTTCTTCCGGGGAATCAAGAGGTTCGTGATCGATTTAATCGAGCAAGGGGCGGTACCGCTGGTCGACGCCTTCAGGCGGCCGATCACGTACCTGCGCGTCTCGGTGACCGATCGCTGCAATCTGCGGTGCGTCTACTGCATGCCGGAGGCGGGCCTGCCGTGGATTCCCAATCCCGACATCCTCTCGTACGAGGAGATTGCGGAGATCGTGCGCGCGGCGGCGAGCATCGGCGTGCGCAGCATCCGCCTCACCGGCGGTGAACCGTTGATCCGGCGGCACCTGGAACGCCTCGTGGCGATGCTGGCCGAGATCCCGGGGATCGACGACATCGCCCTCTCGACCAACGGGCTGCTGCTCGCCGACCAAGCGACCGCGCTGCGCGATGCCGGGCTGCGCCGAGTCAACGTCTCGCTGGACACGCTGCAAGACGATCGCTTCGCGGCGATCGCGCGCCGGCCCGGGCTCGGGCGCGTGCTGGCCGGGATCGATGCGGCACTCGAGGCCGGACTCGGACCGGTCAAACTCAACTGCGTGCTGATGCGCGGCACCAACGACGACGAGCTCGAACGCTTCGGTGAGCTGACCCGCGAGCGCGCGGTGCACATCCGCTTCATCGAGGTGATGCCGGTCCACGACAACGTCGACCTCCAACGCGACACGTGGATCTCTTCCGACGAAGTGCTCGAACGTCTCGGCGCGCTCGGCGACCTTCATCCGGTCCCGAACCCGCACGGCAACGGCCCGGCGCGCACGTTCGCATACGACGGCGCCCCCGGCACCGTCGGCGTCATCTCACCGCTCGCCCACGATTATTGCGAACGCTGCAACCGCGTCCGGCTCTCCGCCGACGGCCGGCTGAAGCTTTGCCTCTTCGGCGATCATCTCATCGACCTGCGGACGCCGCTGCGTGCCGGCGGCGGTGAAGCGGCGATCGTTTCGCTCCTGCGCGCCGCGATGCACGTCAAACCCGAACGTCATCACCTCACGCTCGGCGAAACGTCGAGCGCAATGCGCGCTTTCTCCGAAATCGGCGGCTGACTCCGGCTATTCGATCGACTTGCGGAAAAACGCCAGCATGCGGCCGGCGTCGGGCATGATGCGGAACTCTTCGAAGCCCCACGACTTGGCTTGCGCGATGCCGCGGTTGTCGTGAAGCTGCAGCAGGAACGTCAAGGTCCTGATGCCGCGTTTGCGGGCGATGCTCTGCACGTCGGTGATCAGTTGGGTGGCGACGCCGTGCGGAGCGTCGGTGCGCGTCTTGAGCGCCTCGACCATTGCGACGTCGATGCCGTTCGCCGCTTCGCGGTCGGCATAGCCGGTCGGAAAGGAGAAGACCAGCTGCACGGTTCCGAGCAATCCGGAGACGTCTTCTGCGACGAGGATCAGCCGCCGCCCGGCCTGCTGCTCGCTCAGCCACTTCTGGACCCGGGGCGCCCACGACTCGCCGGTCGTCGTCGCCCCGCCGACGACGCCGTCCGACACGAGCCGCTCGGCGTCGCGCGGAAGCGCGTAACGAATGAAGACGCGGCTCACGCCGCTCGTCTACGGAGAGAGGAGAACGTTCTCCCGTCGCTGACCTGAGCCAACAGCACCCTGGGCCTGGTCCCACCTCCGAAATCGAGGAAGAACGTGATACTCGCCAGACGGCTCGTCTCCCTGACCGCCGGTACGCTCCTGGTGGCCCTCGCTGCGGCAGGCTGCGCGAAGGGGAGCGATCAGTCGAGCCAGACGCAGACGGTCGCCTCGCCGGCCGCCGCCGTCGGCGACGTCGCCCGCGGCAAGCAAATCTTCGCGAGCGCGAAGTGCTCGAGCTGTCACGGTGCGAACGGCGTCGAGGGCGGCGTCGGCCCGTCGCTCAAGGGCGAGAAAGCGCGGAAGAACTACGCGCAGACGATCGACCAGGTTCAGAATCCGCAGCCGCCGATGCCCAAACTCTGGCCGGATCCGCTGAACGACAAAGACGTGCAAGACGTCGCCGCATACGTCCAGACCCTCTAGCGGCATCGCGCCTAGGACACCCATGGCGCCGTAGTGAACGCGCCCCGCGTGGCCCGGGCGGTGTTCGCTTTCACGAGGGATCTGCGCCTCGGCGACCATGCCGGGCTCGCGGCGGTGGCGCGGCACGGCGACGTCGTGCCGGTGCTCGTCATCGACTCCGTCTGCGCCGGCCGGCTGCGTTGTTCGCCGCGCCGCGCCGCCTTCTACTGTGCGGCGGTGCGCGCGCTCGACGCGGCGCTGCGCGCGCGCGGCAGCGCGCTGATCGTCCGGCGCGGCAACGCCGGTCAGGCGTTGCGCGCATTGGCTCGAGCGGTCGGCGCAGGGGTCGTCGGCTGGAGCTGCGGTTACGACACCAAGAGCATTCGGCGCGACCACTCGCTGCAGTCCACGCTGGAAGAAGCCGGCTTGCGGGCGCTCCCGATCCACGATGCTCCGGCCGTTCCGCCCGAGGAGTCGGCGGCGGACCATCGCGGCGACGGCTATCGCGCGCTGGTCCCCTACCACACCCGCTGGCGGACGCTGCTGCCGCCCGCCGACGCCGGGACGGCGACCTTTGCGGCCGTCGAGATCGCGAGCGAGCCGCTTCCGGTGCCGGACGAATTCGGCGGAACGGCGGGCTCCGAGCCACCGGCCGGCGAGGAGCGCGCCCGCGCCGCGCTGACGGCGTTTCTGGCCGGCCCCGCCCTCCACTACGGCGCGGCGCGCAACGTCCCGGCGCTCGGCGAGACCTCGCGGCTCTCGGCGGATCTCTCGTTCGGGACGATCGCGGCGCGCGAGGTCGTCCGCGCCACCTGCGAGCGCGCGGCCGATCCGTTTCTGCTGGTCGAGGAACGCGCCTCGCTCAAGCTCTACCTGCGGGCGCTGGCCCAGCGGGATTTCTTTCTGCAGCTGGCGTGGTACAACGAGTCGCTGGCGGAGGAGCCGCTCCAGCCGAAGATGCGCGGCTTCGCGTTCGCCCGCACTCACCCGCAGCTCGACGCGTGGCGCGAAGGCCGCACCGGCTTCCCGCTGATCGACGCCGGGATCCGCGAGCTCCAAGCAACCGGCTGGATGCACCCACGGGTCCGCTCGATCGCAGCCTCGTTTCTCTGCTTCGACCTGGCGGTCGACTGGCGGGTCGGCCGGGACGAGTGGGATCGCTATCTGATCGAAGACGACCCGGCCCTCGCGGCCGGGAATTGGCAATGGGTCGCCGCCGTCGGCGCGGACCTCGCCGCCTACCCGCGCATCTACAACCCCTCCAAGCAGGCGCGCCGCTTCGATCCCTCCGCTCAGTACATCCGTCGCTGGATCCCGGAGCTGGCGGGCGTCCCCGACGTGGCGATCCTCGACCCGGTCGCGGGACGCGAGGAACGGCAGACCCAGTTGCCGCTCTTCGTCGATCGCGGTTATCCCGCCCAGGTGCTCGACCACGAGGCCGCGGCCCGGGCCTTCCTCCAACGCTACGCCCGCGAGGTGCGCGCCCCGGCGTGAGCCGAAACGGGGAGGGATGAGCGAACAGCCCCCGCGCGCGAGCCATGATTCCGGCGCCCCCGAAAACCTGCTGCGGTTCATGACCACCGGCTGGGCCGTCCCGCCGGCGGCGAGCGCCGCACCGATCGAAGGCAGCGCGGCATTTGCCGCTCGGCGGGAAGCGCTCTCGCGCGCATTTCCGGGCGAGACGCTGATCGTGCCCACGGGCCACGAAAAGACGCGCGCCAACGACACGGCGTATCGGTTCCGCCCCGGCACCGCCTTCTATTACCTGACCGGCAACGTCGAGCCGGACAACGTCCTCGTGCTGGAACCGAACGCCGGCGGGCACGATGCGGTACTCTACTGCGAGCCGAACCCCGGCAAGACCGACGCGACGTTCTTCACCGACCGGGTGAAGGGCGAGTTGTGGGTCGGGCCGCGGCTCGGGCTCGACCAGACCGCGCGGCGCTACGGGATGAAGACGAAATCGCTCGCGGCGTTCGCCGACGATCTCGCGCAGCGCCTCGCGCACGAGCCGCGGCGCTCGCTGCGCGGAGTCGACCCGCAGCTCGACGCCGCCCTCCGCGCCGACGCGGAACGCGACGCGGCATTTGCGACGGTGCTCTCGGAGATGCGCCTGATCAAGGACGAGCACGAGGTCGGCGAGCTACGCGGCGCGATCGCCGCAACGCAGCGCGGGTTCGACGACGTCGTGCGCGCGCTCCCCGGCGCGGCGACCGAACGGGTCATCGAAGGCGTGTTCAACTTGCGCGCGCGGGTCGACGGGAACGACGTCGGCTACAACACGATCGCGGCGAGCGGGCCGAACGCGTGCACGCTGCACTGGACGCGCAACGATCGCGAGATCGGCGAGAACGAGCTGGTGCTGGTCGACGCCGGCGTCGAGGCGGAGTCGCTCTACACCGCCGACATCACGCGCACGCTGCCGGCTTCCGGAACCTTCACCGCCGACCAGCGCGCGATCTATGAGTTGGTGCTGGCCGCGCAGGACGCGGCGTTCGCGAAGTGCGCTCCGGGCAACGATTTCCTCGCACCGAACGCGGCGGCGATGGAGGTGCTGGCGCACGGGCTCGAACGGCTCGGCGTGCTCGCATCCGCCGCCGAAGCGCTCGAGGACCAGAACCAGTTCTACAAACGCTACTCGCTGCACAACGTCAGCCACATGCTCGGCCTCGACGTGCACGACTGCGCGCAGGCACGCGCCGAGACGTACCGCTTCGGCGCGCTCGAACCCGGCATGGTGCTCACCGTCGAACCCGGACTGTACTTCCAGCCCGACGACCTCACCGTACCGGCCCGCTACCGCGGCATCGGCGTCCGCATCGAAGACGACGTCCTCATCACCCCAACCGGCGTCGACATCCTGTCGGCCGCCATTCCCCGTACTGTGGACGATGTGGAAGCCTGGGTGCAAAGCGCAAGGGTCGCAAACGCAACGGCGACGGACACCACAACGGCGATGGACCGAGCGCAGTAGCAACGCGCCCTGCCCACCATTGTTGTTGCGAGGTCGGACCCGGGGGCCCCACGCCATAGGCGTGGGGGGCGCGCAGCCAGGGGCGGAGCGCCGTTAAACTGGCGTTAATCGCGAGTCGACCCAGTCCGAGACGATCGGCACGCTGACGTCATCCCCTTGGAAGACTTTGAAGGCGTAGACGACGCTCGCGACGATCCAGACCGGGGCGAGGAACGGGATGAGCGGCCACGCTCCGAAGCCGATGAGCGGCAGGGAGGCGATCGCACCCAGCAGGGCGCTGAAGCCGTACATCCCCAGGTTGAATCCCAGCGCTTGCCAAGCCTGACGGCGCACGAAGATCGAGCCTTTGGAATCGAGCAGCGCGATCAGCGCGAGCGGCCAGAACGGATAGCTCAGCGCGACGAGCGCTCGCGTCTCGGTGCGCACGGAGAGCGCGTTCGACGTCATCACGGTCACCTTCGGCGGCGGACCGGGACGCGGCGGTGGCGGCGGCGGCGGGGCGGAATACGACGGCCCGACGCCCCCGTTGATCATGTTGCTCTGCCGGGCCGCATCGATGCGGGCGGCGAGCACGCAGCTCGGGCAGACGCCGCTCTCGTTGCGGCACGTCGCGCAGACCGGCTTACGGCAGCCGGCGCAGACGGATACGGACGGGACGGCATGGTGAAAGAAACAATCCACGGCTGAGACGACCACCTCACGGAAGTGAACTCTGCCGAAGGTACTGCGTGGGGACGGCGAAGGTTTCGTGGTGAATCCGACGCTCCGCCGGCTGCTCCGTGAGGGACGACCGTACTTCCCGCGGCTCATCGCCGGCACGGTCCTGGGCGTGCTCGCCGGCGTCGCTCCCCTGACGATCATCAAGGTCACCGGTCTCTTGCAGTCCGATGTCCTCATCCGCCAGCCGCACTGGGACGTGCTCGCGCTGATCATCGCGCTGATCATCGGCTCGCAGATCGTCGGCAACCTCGCGTCGTACGGGCAGGCGTACATCACCGCGTTCGCGGGCCAGCAGATGGTCGCGCAATTCCGGGCGCGGATGTTCGATCGCATCGCGCGGATGCCGCTGCGCGAGTTCGATCGCTGGCGCGCGGGTGAGTTCCAATCGCGGATGAGCAACGATCTGGGCTTGATGACCGACGCGCTGTCGATCTCGTTGCCGCAGTTCATCCAGACCGTCGTCACGTTCATCGGCTCGCTGGTGTGGATGATCACCCTCGACTGGCTGCTCGCCGTCGTCCTGTTCATCGCCGCGCCGATCGTGGCGTGGGTCGTGAACAAATTCAACCGGCTGATCGTCGGCGGGACGAAGCGCGCGCAGGAACGGATCGCCGACCTCTCCTCCAACCTCGTCGAGGTGTTGGCGAACGAGCGGATCGTGAAAGCGTTTCGGCGCGAAGCCTACGAGCGCGACCGGTTCAAGTCCGCCAACGAACGCTACGTCGGCGCATACATGAAGGTCATCCAGTTCAACCAGACACAGGCGCCGGTGCTGGCGTTCATCGTGATGCTCGCGATCTGCGCGGTCGTCGCGTTGACGACGCGCGAGATCGCGGCCGGACGGATCAGCCCGTCGCAAGCGTGGGAGTTCTGGGCGGCGACCGGGCTGCTGATCAATCCGATGAACCGGTTCTCGATCTTCTTTTCGGATTTCGCTCGGGCGTTCGTCGGCGCGGGCCGGGTCTTCGAAATCCTCGACTTGCCGGTCGAGCCGGACGATCCACCGAGCGCCCGCGCGCTGCCGTCGATCCTCGGCGACGTTCGCTTCGACCATGTGACGTTCGCCTACGACGAGGACCGGCCGGTGCTTTCGGATTTCTCGGCCGAGATGCTGCACGGCGAGGTGGTCGCGCTCGTCGGCCCGTCGGGCGCGGGGAAGAGCACGATCGTCAACCTCGTGCCGCGCTTCTACGAATTGCAGCAGGGCCGCATCACCGTCGACGGCGTCGACATCGCGGATGTTCGACTCTCCGACCTGCGCGATGCGATCGCGATCGTCCCGCAGGAGACTCAGCTCTTCAACGGCACGATCGCGGAGAACATCCGCTACGGCCGGCTGACCGCTTCCGACGCCGAGCTCATCGCCGCCGCACAGGAAGCGAACGCCGACGAGTTCGTGCAGAAACTTCCCGAAGGCTACACCACGGTGGTCGGCGAGCGCGGGATCCGGCTCTCCGGCGGCCAGCGCCAACGGATCGCGATCGCGCGGGCGATCCTGCGCGATCCACGAATTCTGATCCTCGACGAGGCGACGAGCGCGCTCGACTCGCACTCCGAGGCGCTGATCGAAGACGCGCTCGACCGCTTGCTGCCGGGCCGCACGACGTTGATCATCGCGCACCGGCTCTCGACGATCCGCCGCGCGACGAAGATCCTCTACATCGAAGGCGGCCGGGTGCGCGAAACCGGCACGCACGAGGCCCTGATCGCGGCCGGCGGCCCGTACGCCGACCTCCACGCGGCCCAGTTCGCGCGGTAGCCGCGCGCGGCTGGGCTCAAGTTGCGGTCCGTCCGGGCCGAAGCCGTAGATGATGGGCGACATCTCTTTCGGCCAGACCGTCGGCATGCTCAAGAACGCGATGGACGGTTCGGCCGAGGCGCATTCCGTCATGGCGAACAACATCGCGAACGCGAACACGCCCAATTTTCGCCGCTCGGACGTTTCTTTCAAAGAAGCGCTCGCGGCAACCGAGGCGACGTCGGGCGATCCCGACCAGCTCGCGCTGACCACGACCTCCGACCGGCACATCGCCATCGGCGGGCCGGAGGATCCGGAGCCGTTCGCGATCACGACCTCGGTCGACGACACGCAGCAGATGCGGGTCGACGGGTCCAACGTCGACGTCGATCAGGAGATGGCGAAACTCTCGCTCAACTCCTCGTACGCCCAGACGATGGGGCAGCTGCTCACGACGCAATACTCCCGCCTGCGCCAGGCGATCCAGGAGCGCTTCTGACGATGGGACTCTACAGCTCGATCGAGGTCAGCGCGACCGGCCTGTCGGCGCAGCGCCTGGCGATGGACGTCATCGCCAACAACATCGCCAACGTCAACACCACGCGAACGGCCGAGGGCGGCCCGTTCAAGCGTCAACTGGTGGTGTTCGCGCAGAAGAACGAAGCCGCCGGCGTCCAATCGGCCAACCCGCTCGACGACTCCAACGACCCGGCCGCCGCGCGCGCCGGCGTCGATGTGGTGGGGATCATCAAGGACCCGAGCCCGGACAAGCTGATCTACGATCCGTCCCATCCGGATGCCGACGCCCAAGGCTACGTTCACATGCCGAACATCGAGGTCGTCAAGGAGATGGTCGACATGATGGCCGCCTCGCGCGCCTACGAGGCGAACGTCACCGCGATCCAGGAATCCCGCCAGATGGGCGCCGCGACGCTCGGCCTGCTGCGCGCCTGATGGACTACGCCGGCGCGATCTCCAAGGTTCTCCCGGGCACGTTCGTCCCCGACATGGGCGTCGCGACCGGCGCTTCCGAGAAACCCAACATCACGCCGATCCCGGGCCTCTCCACCGGCACGGGATCGGTCGGCGAGACGCAGGGCACGTCGTTCAAGGACACCGTCAAAGAACTGCTCTCGAGCGTCAACGACAAGATCAACGTCTCCGACCAAGGCCAGCGCGATCTCGCCTCCGGCAAGACCAACGATCTCGGCAAGGTCGTCACCTCGGTCGAAGAAGCGAACCTGGCCCTGAACTTCACCATGGCGATGCGCTCGAAGCTGCTCGAAGCGTACCAAGAGATCGCGAGAATGCAGGTTTAGCGGCTTCGCGTCGGGTTGACGACGCGGGCTCAGGAATGACCATCGGCTCAGGGGTACACTAGGGCTGATGGCGACGGAAACGCTGCTTGGCGGCCGGTATCGGTTGGATCACGTGGCGGGGCACGGTGGGATGGCCACCGTGTTCGCGGCGTACGACACCGTGCTGGAGCGGACTGTCGCGATCAAGCTGCTCCAGCGGCACCACGACGCGTCGGGTGTGCTGCACGCGCGCTTCCGGCGCGAGGCGCTGGCGGAGGCGAAGCTGGCGCATCCCAACGTGGTCGCGGTGCACGACGTCGGCGTCCACGAGGACGGCCGGCCGTACATCGTGATGGACTTCGTCGACGGGCAGCCGCTGCAGGCGCTCATCGCGGAGGGCCCGCTCTCGTCGGCCCGGGTCGCGGTGCTCGGCGTCTCGCTGGCCCGGGCCCTCGCCGCCGCGCACGACCTCGGGATCGTCCACCGCGACGTCAAGCCGGCCAACATCCTCATCGACGGGCAGGGCCTACCGCACCTCACCGACTTCGGGCTGGCGCGGATGACCGATGACGAGGACCTCACCCTGCATGGCGGCCTGGTGGGGACCGCGAACTACGTCGCCCCCGAACAGGCCCGGTACGGCGTGAGCTCCCCGCAGGCCGACCTCTACTCCCTCGGGGCCGTCCTCTATCACGCGCTGGCCGGCGCACCCCCGTTCGAGGGGAGCGGTGCGATCGACGTGGCGTTGCGGCGTTTCGAAGAAGATCCGCCCGACCTGGTCGCCGCCGTGCCGGGCGTCGATCCGGAGCTCGCCGACCTGGTGCACGCGCTGCTGGCCCGCGAGCCCGCGTCCCGGCCGCCGGACGCCGCGACGGTGGTCGAGCGGTTCACCGACATCGCGGCCCGCCTGCGGCTCGAACGGGGCGGCGCGGACGGCGCTGCGACCGACTCGCCCGCCTCGGTCCCGGGGGCGCTTGCGGCGGTCTCGCCGGTGAGCCCGGCGGCGGGGGCCGTCCTGCCGACGATCCCGCTGCCCAACGCCTCGATGCTCCCGGCCGAGACGTGGCCGGCGGCGCCGGACCCGGCCGGCTAAAGTCCCGCACCCCCCGCGCCGATCAACCTATGGAAGCGGCTGGACAACCCTCGCACGGTTGAAGCCGCTCGCGAGTCCCGAACGACTGACGGACTCGCGTTGAACCACCCTCGGTACTCCGAGAGTGGGATCCGTGCGGAGGGCTTTTTCTTTTGGTCCGTGGCATGTACTCGTCGACCTCGGGAGCGCTGGTCGCGCAAGCGGCGGTCGACACGATCGCGAACAATCTCGCGAACGTCAATACCGCAGGCTTCAAGCGCACGCTCCTCCAGGTGCAGTCGCAGCCGGAGCGCGAGCTGTTTCGCTTTCAGACCGACCCCGGTCGTGCGCCCAACGCGCGTCTCAACGGGGTTGCGACGCAGCAGTCGATCGGTACGCTCGGCACCGGCGCGCAAGTGTACGACACCCCTGCCGACTTCGAGCAAGGCCCGATCGCCGCGACCGGCAACGATCTCGACGTCGCGCTCTCCGGCCCCGGATTCTTCGCGATTCGCGGCGGCAACGGTGCGCTGCGCTACACGCGCGACGGCACGTTTTTGCGCGACGCGAACGGCTTTCTGACCGCGCAGAACGGTGACCGCGTGCTCGGCGCCGGCGGTGCGCCGATCGTGCTGCCGCCGCAGGGGCAAGTGCAAATCGGCCGTGACGGAACCGTCTCGGTGAGCGGACAGACGCTCGACCGTCTCGCGGTCGTCGAGTTCGCGAATCCGGTCGCGCTGCGGCCCGAGGGTTCGAGCCGCTTCGTCGACACCGGTGCCGCGGGCGCGCGCGCCGCGACGAACACGAGCACGCTGCAGGGCTCGGTCGAGAAGAGCAATGCGGACGTGGTGCGGTCGATGGTGGACCTCATCACCAACGAGCGCTGGTTCAATGCCAACCAAAAATCGATTCAGACTCAGGACGACGCGGTCGCGCAGGCGATCCAAACCGTCGGCCGCAGCACACAGTAGGAGCCCCCCGACCATGATGAGAGCGCTCTATTCGGCCGCGACCGGGATGATCGCCCAGCAATACAACATCGACACGATCAGCAACAACCTGGCCAACGTCAATACGACCGGGTTTCGCAAGAACGTGGCGCACTTCCAAGATCTGATCTATCAGAACTTGCGCGCGCCCGGCACGCCGGTCGGCCCGTCGGTCGTTCCGGTCGGGCAGGATGTCGGTCTTGGTGTGAAGATCGGCGCGTCGGAGAAGCAGTTCACGCAAGGCGTGCTGATGCAGTCGAGCAACCCGCTCGACATCGCGATCGAGGGCGAAGGGTTCTTCCAGGTGACGCTCCCCGACGGGACGACGGCGTACACGCGCGACGGCTCGTTCAAGCGCGACGCGAACGGTTCGATCGTCACCGCCGACGGCTATTTCATGAACCCGCAGATCACGATCCCGGCCAACTCGACCGGCGTGCAGATCGGTCAGGACGGCGTCGTCACGGCGCAGATCCCCGGTCAGCAGGCGCCTCAGCAGCTCGGCCAGATCAATCTCGTGCGCTTCACCAACCCCGCCGGCCTCGCGCCGCAGGGCCGCAACCTCTACGTGCAGACCGGCGCGTCGGGCGCGCCGACGCTCTCACAGCCGGGCCTCAACGGCACCGGGACGCTGCAAGGCGGATACCTCGAACAGAGCAACGTCGCCGTGGTCGAAGAGATCGTCAACCTGATCACCGCCCAACGCGCGTACGAAGCGAACTCGAAGGCGATTACGACGTCCGACGAGATGCTGCAGACCGCGGTACAGCTCAAGCGCTGATGCCGATCCGCCGCGCTCGCGCGCTCGCCGTCTCGTTCGTCTTCGCCGCCGCGCTCTGCGCGGCGAGTGGCGGCGTGGCGCCGGCGAATGCGGGCGACGCGCGGCAGATCGTGGCCGGTTCGCGCGTCGTCGCGATCGCGGACCGTGTCGCGCACGACGCGGTCACCGGTGCCGACCGCGCGGTCGAGCCGGCCTATCAGATCCCCGATCAGAACCTCCCCGCCGGTACGGTCGCCCTCGCACCGGCCGGCTCGGCGATGGTGACCTCGACCTACGTCAGCGTCCCGGTCGCGATTCGCGTCAACGGGAAACTCGCGACGACCGTCGTCGCGGGATACCGCGTGACGACCTTCGTGCACACCGCCGTCGCGACGCACGATCTCGCGCCGGGTGCGGTGCTCTCGCTCGACGACGTCGCGCTCGCGCGGGTCGCTTCGAACGGCCGTCCGGCGGTCGGATTCGAGGCGCTCGTCGGCCGCAAACTCAACGTCGCCACCCCCAAGGGTACGGCGCTGTATGTCGAGCAGACGATGCCCAACCCGCTGGTGAAGCCCGGCCAAGCCGCGATCCTCGTCATCCACGACGGACCGGTCGCGCTGACCGCCGACGTCGTCGCCCGCACGGGCGGTGCGATGGGCGACACGGTGACCGTGGTGAACCCGGGAACGCAAAGAGCGATCGCGGCGATCGTGACCGGTCCCAATCGCGTCGAACTGACCCTGCCGACTGGAGCACAATGATGAAAGAGCGCGCCGTTCAAGCCTTGCTGCGGTCGTTCGCTGCTGCGGTTTTCGCGGCGGCGCTGACGGCGCCGGCCGTTGCCGACACGCTGTATCAGGCGGCTCCACCGCCGGCGGCGCCGGGGCATCCGCTGCGGCTCGGACCCGATCATCGCGCGACGCAAGTCGGCGATCTGGTGCAGGTCATCTTCAATTTCTCCGTCACCAGCGCCAGCCAGAACGCGTCGAACGTCAACAACAGCTATCAGGCCAACGGCGGCGGCGGCAGCGGCATCTTCAACCTGCCGCTGGTGCGGCTGACCTCCGGCGTGAACGCCGCGCGGCAGTCTTCGCAGAACCGCTCTGACGTCGGTTCCAACTCGTTCATCACCTCGATGGAGGCGCAAGTCACGGACGTCCTGCCGTCCGGCGCGCTGCGGATCGCCGGCGATCAGGGGCTGATCATTGACGGCCAAAAGCAGACGCTGCACGTGACGGGCTTGGTCCGTCCGGAAGACATCGACGGTACCGATACCGTGCTCTCGACTCGGGTCGCGAACGTGCGAGCCGAATTCGCGGGCAAGTACACCGACTCGCGTCACCCCGGGATCCTCTCCAAGATCGTGCACTGGCTGTTCTAGGTGATGACGATGAAGAAGAACTTCGCGCTGACCCTGGCAGTGGTGATGCTTGCCGCCTGCGTTCCGTCGCTCGCCCTCGCGCAGCCCGTCCGCCTCAAGGACGTCGCGCGCGTGCAGGGCGTCACCGCGAACCAGCTGGTCGGGTACGGGATCGTGACCGGTCTGAGCCAGACCGGCGATTCGACCTCGGCGGCGTTCACCTCCAAGACGATCCAGAACATCCTGCAGTCGTTCGGCCTCTCCACGAACTCGCAGGACGTGCGCACGCGCGACGTCGCCGCGGTGATCGTCACGGCGTCGCTGCCGCCGTTCGCGCACTCGGGTGACAACGCCGACGTGACGGTCTCGGCGATCGGCGACTCGACCAGCCTGCAGGGCGGAACGCTCATCATGACCGAGCTGCGCGCGGCGAACAACCTCGTCTACGCGACGGCGCAGGGTCCCGTTTCGGTGGGCGGATTCACCGTCGGCAGCAACTTCGCCGGCCCGAACAGCATCACCCAAAATCACGTCACTGCCGGCCGCGTCCCGCAGGGAGCGGTGATCGCGCGCGACATGATCACCAACATCCAGCAGGACCAAGCGGGCTTCTCGTACGTCCTCACCTCGCCCGACTATCGCACGGCCGCGCGCCTCGCGGGCGCGCTCAACGCGCGCTTCGGCGGCGGCACCGCGCGCGCGAACGATGCGGAGACCGTACGGGTCACCTTGCCGGCGCGGTATGCCGGCGACCCGGTCAACTTCCTGGCCGACGCGGGCGACATCTCGCTGCAGGCCGATCAGGTCGCGAAGGTCGTCGTCAACGAGCGGACCGGAACGGTCGTCATGGGCGGCGACATCACCCTCGCGCCGTGCGCGATCGCGCACGGCAACCTCTCGATCACGATCTCGACCAACAACCTCGTCGTGCCGGCCGCACCCTTCACGAAAGGGCAGCCGCCGGTGCAGAGCAACACGCAGATCACGGCCGCCGAAGGGAATCGCAAGCTGGTCTACATCTCCGGCGCCGCGACGCTGGCCCAGGTCGTCCGCGCGCTCAACACGATCGGCGTCTCGCCGCGCGATCTGATCGCGATCGTTCAAGCCCTGCGTGAGTCGGGGTCGCTCCAGGCGGACGTGGAGATCATCTGATGCCGCTCGATCCGGTCAACGGCCCGATTCAGCCGCTGACGAACGACCAGCAGAAGTCGCTCCAGAAGCTGCACCAAGCGGCGCAGCAGATGGAGTCGTTGTTCGTCGACATGCTCTTCAAGGAGATGCGGAAGACGTCGCCGCCGGTCTCGCTGACCGGCAAGACCTCGAACGCCGAACAGACCTTCGGAGAGATGCTCGACGAGAAGCGTGCGGAGGATCTCTCCAAGACCGGAGCGCTCGGAATCGGCAAGATCCTCGAGCAGCAGATGCGCGCCGCGGTCCTCGGGACGCCGCCGGCTGCCCCCTCCTCCGACGCCCCCAAGGAGCACGAGCAGTAGTGCAAACGCGCGCATTGGGCCTAAAGTCCTTTCCGTTGAGCGACGATACGGCTTGTAGCAAGGAAGCGGGTCGGAGAGAGGGCGTCGCCAGTAATGATCATCAGCCGGGCCGAGATTCGGTCCGCCGTCGCCGCGTACAAAACGGTGAAACGGAAGTCTTCGGTCGACACCCTGGCATTCGACACGGCCGACTCGTTCGACCGGTCGGAGCTGGCGGCGGCGATGGCCGGACTCGCTCATGCAGCACTCTCGGAACCGTTCTACCGCAAGGACCTCGTGGACGATCTGCAGCGACGAATCTCGGAGGGACGCTACTTCGTCCCCACCGAGGAGATCGTCGACAAACTGCTGGGCCGACTCATCGTAGAGGCAGCCACAGCGTAGCTGCGCCCAATCTCGGCAGCACCGATCGGGTTGTTTCGCGCGCCTTCGGGGAATCGCGCCCGACAAACATCGTGAGCGCGCGTGCGTCTGGGGGCCCCACACCGAAGGTGTGGGGGGCGCGGAGTCAGGGGCGGAGCGCCTTATGAGCGAGTGGCAGCAGTTTGGGGATTTGCTGACCGAAGAGAGCCGGTTGCTGGGTGAGCTTGGGACTGCGGCGCTGGGGTTGACGCAGGCGCTGGTGGACAACGATCCCGATGCGATCGAGGCCGCCGAGCGACGGCTCGAGGCGCAGCTGGTGCTGCACGCGACCGCATTCGGACAGCGGACCAGCATGCAGAAGCGCGGCTTCCGTTCGCTGACGCTTCCGCAGGTGTGCGCCTACGCGCCGCCATCGCTGCGCCGCGCTCTCCACGCGACCGCGCAAGAGATCACGGTGCGCGGAATCGCGCTCAAGCTGACCGTGTCGAACAACAAGGCGCTGATCCTCGCCGGGATGGAGCGCCTCGCGCGCACCGTCGCGGTGATGCAGCGTGCGGGAACCGAACAGCCCGGCACCTACAAACGCCGCGGGACCGTGCCACCGCCCAGCGGGAGCGTTATCGTGAGTCGCCGAGCATGAGTTTCCTTGGTTTGGGCATCGCCGGCAGCGCCCTGGACGCGTACCAGCAAGCTGCCAATACGACCTCCGACAACATCGCGAACGTCAACACGCCCGGCGCGTCGCGCCAGATCGTCAATTTGAGCGAGAGTTCGCCGATCGTCGGATCGATCGGCTATGCCGCATGGTACGGTCCAGGAACGCAGGGCAGCGGCGTCACCGTCGACTCGATCACCCGCATCCACCAGGACTCCTACGACGGGCTGTTCCGCGGCGCGTCGGCTGGTCAGAACTACTACACCGTCGAGCAGCAGCAGTTGCAGGCGATCCAATCGCAGTTCGCCGAGCCGAACAACGGCATCAACGCGGCGTTCACGAGCCTGCAGACGGCGATCTCGCAGCTCGCCTCGACGCCGAACGGCACCTCGCAGCGGCAAAGCGTCATCGCGGCCGCGCAAGGTTTCGTGCAGGCGCTCAACACCGTCGGCAACGCGATCCAATCGTCCCAAGCGACGGTCGTCTCGCAAGCCACCGGCGTGGTTGCGCAGGCGAACGCGCTCATCGACAAGATTGCGGCGCTCAACGGGCAGATCCGCGCGTCGACCGCGATCGGCGACAATCCGAACACGTACAAGGACCAGCGCGACCAGTACGTCGACCAGCTCTCGCAGCTGCTCTCGACGCAGACGTCCGTGCAGAGCAACGGCTCGACGCTCGTCACGGTCGGTGGACGCGCGCTCGTCAACGACACCCAAGCGTATCACCTCGCCGCACCGGTGGTCGGGACCGATTCGTCGGGAAACCCGACGCTCGTCATCGGCTTCGCGAACGATCCGAACCCCTCGAACCCGGTGCCCGCCCAGCTCGGCAGCGGCCAATTGGCGGGCTATCTCGACGTGTACAACGCGAAGCTGACGGCGTACGCCACCAAGCTGAACGCCTTCGCCAACGCGACCGCCAACGAGGTCAACCGGGTCACCACGGCCGGTTACGACCAGAACGGCAACCCCGGTACGGCGCTGCTCCAGCCGGTCGTCAACACGCAAGCGATCAATGCGACGAACATCGCGGTCGGGATCACCGACCCGGCGCAAGTGCCCGCCGCCCTCGCGTCGACCGCCGCCGGCTCGCTGGTCGTAGGGCTCAACGCCGCCAACAACACGGTCGATACCGCCTCGGCGCTGCTCGGCAACGCGACGCTGGCGCACCCGGCGATCAGCGCGGGTCCGCCCACCGGCACCACCGGAACGCTGAACGTCACCGTCGACGGCGTCGTTGGGACCTTCAGCTACGACTTCGGTGCCGGCGGCAACGCCGCGTCGGTCGACTCCTTCGTCACGAACTTCAACAAGGCGCAGCTGGGCGTGTCGGCATCGTACGACACGGTCGCGCAGAAGATCGTCTTCAGCCGCGATCCCAACAACGTCTCGCTCGCGCATCGCGCGCAGCAGGCGGCGCTCGGCACCCCGACCTCGCCGTCGTTCACGATCGGCGAGAAGTTGGCCACGAACCCGATCGTCGGCGGGAGCGCCGGCACCCCCAGCAGCTCGCTGCTCGAGGTTCTTGGTGCCGCCGGCATCAACAACGTCCAGCAGAACAGCAGCAACGCCTTCGGTGCGGGCGACAACGCCGGCGCGAACGCGATGCTCAAACTGTTTTCCGGAAGCTACGGCGTTCCGGCGCTGCAGACGACCTCGTCCACTGCGATCGCCGCGACGGGCACCGTCACGATCTCCCCGCCGGCCGGCAACCCGCAAGCGTTCGCGGCGATCGGCGTGGGCCAACTGCTCACCATCGACGCGGGGACGCCCAACCAGGAGAACGTCGTCGTCACGGCCGTGGATCGCACGACCGGGTCGATCAACTTCACCGCGTCTCAGACGCACTTGGCGGGCTTTTCCGTGACGACGGGCCAGTCACAGACCTTGGGATCGTATTACGGGGCGCTGGTCGGTCAGCTCGGGCTCGACACGCAGACCGCGATCACCGGAACCTCGTCGCAAACGACGCTCGCCTCGAACATCGACAAGGTGCGCCAGGGAATCGACGGGATCAACCTCGACGAAGAGACGCAGAACCTGGTGAAATACCAGAACGCGTACGCTGCGGCCGCGAAGACGCTCAACATCGCCGAACAACTGCTGGTGACCGCCCTCGGTCTGATCCCAGGAGGATAACGGATGCGCATTGCCACCTCGACCATCTACGCTCAGCAGACCGCCGCGATCGACGATCAGTCGGCGCTCTACGCGCAGATCGGAGCGCAGCTCTCGAGCGGAAAGCAGCTCAGCGCGCCCAGCGACGATCCCGGCCAGATCGCGACCGATCTGGGTCTGCACACGTCGATCGACACGACGAATCAGGCGGCGACGAACGTCCAGAACGCGGTCTCGGAACTGACCACGACCGACGGCGCCCTCAGCAGCCTCACCTCGGTGATGCAGAGCGCGCGCGCGCTCGCGATCCAGGGCGCATCCGACACGCTGACCGATCCGCAGCGGACGTCGCTGGCCAATCAAATCGATCAGGTGCTGCAGCAGGCGATCGCGATCGGCAACACGTCCTACGCCGGGAAGTACATCTTCGCCGGCACGTCGACCAGCGGCAATCCGCCGGTCCTGCACCAGGGCAGCCCGACGACGTCGGTCGCGTTCAGCGGGAACGAACAAGTCCAGGGCCAGCTGATCTACAACAACGAGTCCTTCGCGCTCTCGACGACCTTCCAATCCGCGTTCAACTACAAGGCGTCCGACGGATCGCCCGACATCTTCCAAACGCTGATCACGCTGCGCGACACGCTGACCGGCAAGATCGCGACCGATCAGAGCTCGACCGCAGTGAACCAGGCCGGCGCGACGATCTATGGACCACCCGTCGGTGCGACGGCGCCGGCTGCGACGACGCTGGCGGCACTGGGCATCTTCGCGACAACGCCCGTCGCCGACAACAGCGTCCCGCCCAAGTTCAGCATCACGATCAACGGGTCGGTGAGCGGCGTGCAGTCGGTGAAGACCATCACCGTAGCGCAGGCGACCGCGATCGACGACGGCACGCCGACGAGCCTGGTCGGACAGATCAACGCGGTGACCGCACAGACCGGCGTGACGGCGAGCTTCAACACCACGACGCAGAAGCTCGTGCTCACCGGGACCGGATCGTTCTACGTCAACGACACGCCCTCACCCGGTGCGACGACCAGCGGCAACCTGACCAGCGTGTTCAACCTCGCCGGCCAGTCGGACTTCGTGCAGAACATCTCGACGCAGCTGGGCGACATCGATCACGCGCTCAACACCCTGCTCCAGGCGCGCTCGGTGGTCGGTGCCCGGATCCAGACGCTCGGCTCCATCCAGAGTCAACTCCAGACGAGTGTTACCGATAATACTAAGGTGCAGTCCGGGATCGAGGACGTCAACGTCGCCGCGGCCACGTCGAAATTTTCGCAGACCCAGACGGCGCTCCAGGCGGCGTACGCTACGACGAACCGTCTCGAGTCCAAGACCCTCTTCGACTATCTGACCTGAGCTGGAGCGACGTGACGGAGACCATGGTGGAGCCCGCCGACCGAGAGATCACCCTCGAGCTGCCGCGGTTCGGCTCGTTCAGCTATCGCGAGTCCGAGGTCCTCACGTTCCCCTGGGGACTGCCGGGCTTCGCCTCGCAGCGCCGGTTCGTGGCGATCAACCTCGAGGGTCAGGAGAAGTTCGTCTGGCTGCAGAGCCTCGACGACGTCTCGGTCGCGCTGCCGACCGCCGACCCATGGCACATCTTCGGCGACTACGCCCCGCAGCTGCCGCCCTACGCCTCCTCCTCGCTGGATATCCAGCGGCCGGAGGAGTTCGTCGCCCTGTGCGTGGTGGTCGTCGCGCCGGGCGCCGGCGAGATGACGATGAACCTCTTGGCCCCGATCGTGATCAACCTGCGCACCCGGACCGGGCGCCAGATCATGCTCGAGACGGGCGGTTACTCGGTTCGCACGGAGATTCCGCGCATCGCCCCGGCCGCGGCGGCGGGAGCCTAACGCCGAGAGCGGGAACGCGACCCTCCCTCACAGCCATGGAGGGCGCCCCCGGTGTTGGTCCTCAGCCGCAAGCTCAACCAAGCCATCATGATCGGCGACGACGTGCGAATCGTCGTCGTGGCGGTCGACCGCGACACGGTGAAGCTCGGCATCGAAGCGCCGCGCACGATCCCCGTCCACCGCTCCGAGGTATACGAGGAGATCCAGCGCACGAACCGCGCCGCCGCCGGAGAACCGCAGCAGCCCGCTGCGGAGACGGCTCCCCGGGTCGCCGACCTGGGCAAGGGACGACGCCCGCCGCCTCAGAAGAGCTGAACCGCTAAAGTTGCGCGGTCGTTCGGCCGAACAACCACAGAGGACGGGTCAGGAAGAACCCGTTTGAACACACGTGTGATTTTCATGGAGGAAATACGACATGCCCGGAATTGGTGGGCTTTCGATCGCCAACAACCTGTTGGCGAATCAAGCGAGCCTAAACCTCAATCGTAACCAGAGCGCGTTGGGTGTGGCCGTCCAACGTCTCTCGAGCGGTCTGAGGATCAACACGGCGGCGGATGACCCATCGGGTCTGGCGATCGCCGAATCGCTCCAAGCGCAGGTCAACGGTTTCGACCAAGGCGCCCGCAACGTCCAAGACGCTACCAACGCGGCGCAAGTCGCCGAAGGCGCGCTTTCGACGACGACCGACATCCTGCAGCGCATCCGTACCCTCGGTGTCGAGGGCGCGTCGGACATCACGTCCAGCTCGGACCGCGCGAACCTGCAGGCTGAAGTGCAGCAGCTTCTCCTCGAAGTCAATCGCATTTCGCAGAACACGAACTTCAACGGTCAGGCTCTGCTCGACGGCTCGCACGCGGGCTACCAGCAGCAGGTCGACGCGACCGCGGTCATCACCTCGAACGCCGACCTCGCCAACGGTGGCACGCTGGTCAATTCATCGGGCGTCACGCTCAATCCGACCGCTCCGAACGCCTCCGTCGTGGACGGCACGATCGAAGTCCAGGTCGCTCAGCTGACCTCCACCCAGCAGGGTCTGGTCATCTCGTTCCTGTCGAGCGCCTCCAGCACCGGTCAGGTCGTAACGACGATCATGATCCAGGGTGGCGTGTCGGCGGCGGCGGTTCAGATCGACGGCGTTACGCTCACGTTCGGCGGCGCGGGAACGCTCGACGTCGGCGTCACGTCGTACGTCAAGGTTGCACAGTACGTGGCAGCGGCTTCGAATCCGACTGCACCGGCGTTCAACTTCCAGTCGGGCGCCGCTGAAGGCGCGACCATCCAGGTCGGCTTCATCAGCACCTCGACGAGCTACCTGCGCATCGCGAACGTCAACCTGGTCGGCAATGGCGCGTTCGGCTCGCTCGCTTCGGAAGACGCGATCGGCCAGATCGACAACGCCCTCCAGACCGTCCTGTCGCAGCGCGCTTCGCTCGGTGCGACGATCGTTCGCCTCCAGGAAGACCTCAACAACGACAACGTTGCCTCGGTCAACCTCAAGGCGTCCGAGTCGATGATCCGCGATCTCAACGTCGGTGCGGAAACGACCGAGTACACGAAGCTCCAGATCCTGGTGCAGGTCGGTACGTCGGTTCTCGCCCAGTCGAACCAGAACGCGCAGTCCGTCGTCAGCCTCTTCCGCTAGTCCTAGCGGAAATTGGAGAGAGCCCGCTTCGGCGGGCTCTCTTTTTTTTGCCCGCGTCCGATACCTGAACGGAGAAGAAGAGGTAACCTCGTGCCCTTAGAGATCGTCGACGACTACCGCGACAGCGCCTTCGCGCGTGCCCAGACCGGACTACTGTTCAACTTGCCGGTACCGCCGGCGGAGCGCCAGCAATTGCCGGCCGGCATCAGCCTGTGCATGATCGTGAAAAACGAAGAGCGCTTCCTTGCCGAGTGCCTGGCGAGCGTTCGCGACGTCGTCGACGAGATCTGCGTGGTCGACACCGGTTCGACGGATCGTACGATCGAGATCGCGCGCGAATTCGGCGCGGTCGTCATCGACCGTCCCTGGCGCGACGATTTCAGCTGGGCCCGCAACGAGTCGCTGAACCTCGCAACTCGCCGCTGGACGCTCGTTCTCGACGCCGATGAAGAAGTGTCTCCCGAGTCGCTCGGGCTGCTGCGCGCATTGCGCGAGACGCCGGCGGACCTGACCGCGGTCTACCTGCAGATCCGCAACCTCGTCGACGACGAGTCCGGCATGGGCTCGACGATGAGCCACATCCTGCCGCGCATCTTCCCGACCTCGCCGCGCATCCGCTACAAGAACGTCATCCACGAGAACGTCGTGCTCGACGGCGACACGCATTTGGCGGCGATCGTTTCGCCGATTCTCGTCCTTCACAAGGGTTATACGAAAGCGATCCTCGACGGCCGCAGCAAGAACGACCGCAACAAGCCGCTGCTCGAGCGCGCGATTCGCGAAGCCTCGGGTGAAGCATTCTCGTGGTTCAACTTCGGCGTCTCGGCGATCGTCGCCGGCGATCTCGACGGCGGCATCGAGGCGCTCGAGCGGATGTTCGCGATGGACGGTCCCGCCCGCGCGTTCTACGCGATGGGCTACGTCATGCTCGCGACCGCGTATGCCGAAGGACGCCACGACCTCGAGAAGGGCATCGCGCTGCTCGACGAGGGGCTCGAAGGGTCGCCGGGCCATCCGAACATTCTCTTCACGAAGGGCTATTTTCTCTCGCTGCTCGAGCGCTACGACGAGGCGCGCGAATGGTACGAGAAGGCCACCAAGACCGGCAGCGACGCGCGCCTGCACTTTCTGGTCGACGACGAGATCGCGATTTGGAAAGCGCCCCTGAACATCGCCGCGACGTATGCGAAACAAGGGCGCGACGCCGACGCGCTGCTGTGGTTCGAGCGCGCGCTCGCGAACAAGCCCGAATCGACGCTGCTGCGCGGCCTCGCCGCGCGGGCCTACGAGCGCGCCGGCCGCGTCTACGATGCGGAGCGGATGTTTCGCGAGGCCTCCGAGCGCGACGGCGACGGCGGGTTCATCGCGTACGTCAACTATCTTATGCGCCGCCGGCGTTTTCACGAAGCATTCGAACAGGTCGAGCGCCGCCGCGAATCGATCGACGACCGCGCGTACGCCACGCTGCTGCTTTCCGCGGCCGTCGCAGCGCGCGACGAAAAACTCGGCGATCCCGAAGGGTATGCGCTGCGCGCGCTGGAGCTTGCGAACGGTGACGGCCTCGCGCTCGGATTCCTCGACGCACTCTACGCGGCGCGCAACGACACGCGCAAGCGCGCCGAACTGCGCGCCCGCGAAATGACCGCGCCGCTGGTGCAGCCGGCCGACTTCACGCGCCGCTCGCATCGGCTGCTGGAGGAGCAGCAGTTCGAAGAGGCGCTCTCCACTGCGCGTGCCGGGCTCGCGGTCGCGCCCGACAACGACGTGCTGCTCTACAACGCGGGTTTTTCGGCCGCGCGGCTCGGCCGCGACGCCGATGCGATCGAACACTTGAACGCGATCTCGCCGAAGGATGCGCACGCCACCCACGGACTGGCGCTGCGCGCCGAGATCGAGCGCCGTTCGGGCGACCTCGACGCCGCCTTCGCCACGCTTTCGCGCATGAGCACGCTCGAACGCCCCGATGTCGAGGCGCTGCGCGGAGCGACGCTTGGCCTCGCGAGCGCGCTGCTCGAGGCGGGCCGGATCGAAGACGCCGGAAAGCTCGCCGCGCTCGCGCTCGCCTGACGCGTGCGCTTCACCGTCCTCGCCGCTCTCGGCAGCGACCCCGGCGAGGCGGGTTCGCGCGCGAGCCGCGTCGTTGCGTTTTCCGGCAGCGCAGGGCTCGCCGCGGCGGCCCGGGCGGCTGAGGATCCGTATCTCCTGATTCTGGGGCCCGGCGCGCGTCCGCTGGCCGGCGCGTTCGGCGGCTTCACCGCGGCGATCACGCCGCAGACGGGCGTGCTCGGCGGAGCGATGCACGCCGGTGCGACGCGCTTGTTCGGTTGGATGCTCGCGCCCTCGCCGTGCAGTCCGATCCCATTCGAACTCTCGACCGTCAGCGCGCAGCTCGGCGAAGCGGGCGCAGACGCGCTGGTGCGTGGGCCGATCGACGCGGTCGCGCCGTTCATGCTGCTGGCGGCGCGCGAGCTGCTGCTCGAACCGTTGCCGGACGATCCCGTCGCCGCATCGGTCGAGTTGTGCGTGCGCGCGCGCGCCGCCGGCCGCTCCGTCGTCTGCCGGCCGTCGTTCGCTTGCGCCGCGCCGCCGCTGGACGCCGACGATCGCGGCCGAGCGAGCGCGTTGCGTGCGCTCGCGGAACGGCATCCGCAACTCACCGGCGTGCACCGGCTCCCCAGCGGGGCGCGGCGGGTCGCGGTCGAGCGCGAACTCCGGCTCGACGGCGGACGGCGCGTGCGCGCGCGCGTCGCGCGCCCGCCGCTGACGATCCTGACGCACGGTGCGGACGCCGCCGGTGCCGCGCGCCGCGCGCGCGAGCGCTTTCCCGATGCGCGCGTGACCGCCGCCGAACGCGGAGCGGCGCAAGCGCTGCGGGCGGAGATGCGCCGGCGCGGCGACCGCTACGTGCTCATTGCCGACGGCGCGGGATTGCCCGACGTCACGGCGCTCGAGGCGCTCGTCGATCAGGTGGAATCCGCCCCCTTCGTCGCGCTGGCCGCGCCCAGCGCGCAGGCGCTGCAGGGAGGCTGCGTGCTGGTCGCAGTCGGTCGTTTTCCGCAGCACGTCGAGGCCGACGGTGAGACCGTGGAAGCGGCGCTCGATGCGTTGCGGACGGCGGCGCATGCGTTGCGCCGCGCCGTGCGCGCGCCGGGCGACGTGCGGCCGGAACTCGCGAACGTCGTGGCTCCGCGCGCCACGATCGTGTTCTTGGCGTCGTCGTTGCCGGAGATCTCGCGCCTGAGCCTGGATGCGGCGCTCGCGGCGCTGCAGCCCGGCGACGATTTCGCCGCGGTGTGCGGCGCGACGGCCGAAACGGCGCGCCGCGTGCTCGCCGCATATCCGCAGGTGCGAGTCGAGACGGACGCCGTCGATCCGTTCCTGACCGACGGCGCGAATCGCGCGCTCGCGAACCCGCGCGGGGACGTCGTGGTGCTGCTCGCCGACGACGTGATGCTGTCAACCGGAACGCTCGAACGCCTGCGCGACGCGTTCGTGCGCATCCCCTCGCTCGGCGCGGCGTTCCCCACCGTTCCGGGCGCGGCCGGCGGTGAAGGCGCGCAAGACATCGAGTACGCCGACGTCGGGGCGATGCAGGGCGTGGCCCAGCGGCGCGCGCAGGCCCGCGCCCGCGAGGTGGAACCGATCGCCACCGGAGCGACGCCGGCCGTCGCGCTCTCCCGGGCGGCGCTCGCTGCCGTTGGCGGCATCGATCCCGCGTACGGACCCACCCGCAGCGGCATCGCCGAGCTGGTGAGCCGGCTGCGCGGGGCGGGGTACGGGGTCGTGCGCTGCGACGACGCACTGGCCCATCGCTTCGATCCGGCGCTCTCGCGGAATCCCGCCGCTGCCGCCGACGCGGGGCAGCCGCTGCCCGTCCCCGCCGATCCCGCGGCTGCGGCGCGCGGCTTCGATCCGGCGTCGCGGGTGCCGTTCGTGCGCGGCGTCCCGGCTCCGGCCGCGGCGGCCGAGCACGTCGTCGCACTGGCCGTCGCGGGTCCGGCGGAACTCGAGCGCGCGGCCGTGTTTTTGACCGCCGCCGCGAGGTCGTACGACGCGCGCTCGCCGGTGCGAATCACCCTGCTGCTCGACGGAACGGTCGGCGCGGCGGATGCCGTGGCCCGCATCCGGCCGATCCTCGCGGCCGGCGGATCGATCGACGAGAGCGTTTCGGTGCGCATCGAACGGGTCGCGGATCTCGCTGCGTGGCGCGCCGCGCTGGCCCCAGAACTGCGCCTCCGGGTCGCCGCCGGCCACGAACGTCCGGCCCTGGCGGGGCTCGCTGGACTCTCCGCCGATGCCCTCGGCGAACTCCTCGATCCGGCGTTGCGATGAGATTGCATCGCACCCACGAACTGCTTGGGCCCTGGAGTACCGGGACGCCGGTCCTCGATGCGGACCGATTGGCGGCGGTGCGCGTCGAACCAGTCCTGCGTCAGCGGCGGCCCGCCCTCGTGCTCGACCTCTATCTCGCCGGCGACGACGGCGACACGATCGTCCCGCAGGTGTTCGTCGACCCTGCCGTCGCGATCGAACGCGACCGCGACGCGCTGATCTTCCCGTTCGGCACGCCGGGCGACGACGCGTTCGCGCTCGCCCTCGCGGCGCGCGTTCTGCCGCACCTCGAAGGGCTGGTCTTGGGCATCGAACGGGTCCACGAACACGTGCTCGAGCTCGCCCCCGCGCCTCGCTTCGCTGCGGCGCGCAGTGCCGGCTGCTTCGGAGCGGCGCCGCTGCGCGACGCTCTCACGCGCCTGGCGCCGTATCAGTACGCGCGCCGGTTCGCGCGCGGCCGGACCGTGCGGCTGGATGCGCCGGATGCGGTCGGGGGCTGGGCGTTGCTGCGGTCGACGGGGACCGTCGGGATCGCCGAGGGCCGGCGCGATCGGGATGCTTGCGCGTGGTACGGGGACGCACCGGCGGCCCCGGAGCGGGCCGAGCTGGCGGTGATCGACGCCGCCGGCGACCCTGGTGCGGCGCTCGTCGTCGTGCGGCTCGACGTTTCGGCGAACGGAGGACTGGCCGTGGTCGACTCGCTCCCGCTCGACCTCGGGATCGTCTTCGACCCGGCCGAAGGGCCGGTGCGCCGCTGGTTCTCCGTCGAGCGGTCTGTGGAGCCAGCTGCGCGTGAGCTGCCGGATTGCAGTTCCGTTCCCGCAGGCGGATCGAGCGGACGGATCGCCGTCGTGCTCGGGCGCGCCGACGGCGTCGCGCGACCCGGTGCGGATACCGACGAGGCTCGTGCGTTGGTCGACGCGTTGCGCGGCGAAGGCTTCGAAGCCGATCTCGCCGAGGAGCCGGACGACGCGGTCGGCGCCGACCTCGTGCACTTGATCGGAACCCGCGACGGCCGTCGCGCCCGCGCGGTCGTCGAAGCGGCATGCAGGGCCCGCGTCCCCGTTGCGGTCCACGCCTACGACGACGATGCTGCCGCCGGCGGGTGGTGGGGCGCGACCGTGACTCGGCTGTGCTTCGAACACGGCAGCGAGGAGCGGGACGTGACGGCCTACCTGCGCCTGCTGGCGCAACGGGCCGTCGTCGTCGGGGCCGCGCGCGCCGGCGTTCCGTATGCGCCCGACGAGGCTGCACCAGACGACGCCGCGACCGCCCTCCGCGACGCATCGATCGTCTTCGCCGCGAGCGAGGACGAGGCCGAGACGATTCGGCGCCGGACGGGACGGCGCGGTCCGCTGGCGGTCGTGCCGCCGCTGGCAGATGCGGCCATACCGGCCACGGTCGGCGCCCTGGTCGGGCGGGATCCGTTCGTCCTCGTTCACGCGCCGATCGGCCCGCTCGGCAACCAGCTCGCGGTCGCACGAGCGGCCGCCATCTCCAAGACCCCACTCGTCATCGCCGGGCCGGTCGCCGACGCCTCGTATTTGGAACGGGTGCGCGAATTCGGCGGACCGCAGCTGATCGTGCTCGCCGGGGAGCCGAGTCGGGAGCTTGCGGCGGGGCTGCGGCGCGCCGCCGGCGTGGTGGTCGATGCCGCCTGGATCGGCGAGGGCGCCTCGCGCCTGGCGGCCTCTGCGCTGGCGGGAACCGTCCTGGTCGTCGCGGACGGACGTCCGTTCCACGCGCCAGGGCTAGCGGTGCGACGCTTCGATCCGGCCGACGTGGCGGCGCTGACCCGAGCCATGGGCGAGGGCTGGGACGACGCCCTCCGCTCGACCCACCGTCCGGCGGCCGAGACGGTGGCCGCGCTCGCGCCGGGTGCCGCGGTTCGCGCTATCATCCGCGGCTACGCAGAGGCCGGAGCCGCGACCCCGGTCACCTAATACCAGACCTCGGGACGACCGATATCAGAGTAGGAGGATCTCGACGAACATGGACGTTCAGGCCATCGATTCGGCAGGCGTTGCCGCAACTGCAAATGCTGCCGCAACGGCGACCGCGGCCGCGGCCGCGACCACAACCGGAACCGCCGCCGCCGCGAGCGGGACGGGTACCGCGCAGCCGGCGGCAAAATTGCTGGCCGCTTTCCCGACACCTCCGGGGCCGGGACAGAAGCACGAGCCCGATGAGACGCTGCATAAAGCGCTCTCGCAGCTGGTCGGCGGCGCGCACGTCTCGGTCCAGTTCCGCGTTGTCGAGGGGACGCACGACATCGTCACGGTGTTCAAGAACGCCGACACCGGCGAAGTGATCACGCAGTTCCCGCCCGAGGCGCTGGTGCTGATCGCGCAGTTCTTCAACAAGCTCGCCGGCGCCGTCGTGGACCGGACGGCCTGATGAGCGGCATCGGAGCGACCTCGATCGCGTCTTCGTCCTCGACGCCGGCGGGGACCAACGTCCCGCCGGTCTCCTTTCCCGGCATCGCCTCCGGTATCGACTACAACGCGATCATTCAAAAATACACCGACTTGACGCTGGCGCAAGAGACGCCGCTCAAGACGAACGTCACGAACCTCACCAATCAGAATGCCGAACTGCTGAAGATTCAGAGCCTGATCGGCAAGTTCCAAGACACGTTTATCGCGATTAGCAATCCGGCGAACTTCAGCGCGACGGCGCCGACGTCGACCAACGCGACGGCGATCGCCGCGACGGCCATCCCCGGCGGCAGCGCGACGCCCGGCGCGTACACGATCACCAAGACCGTCCTCGCGACCGCGACTCAGTATGTGAACGATCCCGCGGCCAACGGGACGTTCAACTCCAATGTCGTGTTCGCCAACGCGGGCGCGTCGATCACGCCGAGCAACGGGACGACCGGGCCGAACGGCAAGGGCCAGCTCACGATCAACGGCGTCGCCCTGACGTACGACGTCAACACCACGACGCTGACGTCGTTTATCTCCGCGAACAGCGCCGCGCTCTCGGCGGTCGGCGTTACGATGACCGACAACGGCAACGGCACCGTCACCATCACGTCGACCCGGCCGTTGACGCTGGGTGCCGCGTCGGACAGCGGCAACTTGCTGCAGGTCCTCAAGCTCGACACCGCGCCGATCACGGTATCCGGCGGCACCTACACCGCGACGAGCACCTCGAAGATCGGCGGCATCAATCTCGGCGCGACGTTCAACACGGCGAACAACGCCGGCTTCGCGACCCCGGTCACCAGCGGCACGTTCACGATCAACGGCGTGCACTTCAAGGTGGATGCCACCGCCAACAACCTCAACAACATGATCACGCAGATCAACGCGTCGTCGGCGGGTGTCGTGGCGTCGTACGATCAGGCTAACGATCGCGTGCTGATTACGGCGAAGGCGAGCGGACCGCAGGGCGTCTCGTTCGGCGCGGCCGGCGACACGTCGAACTTCCTGCAGGCCGTCGGTTTCCTGGCCAACGCCGGAACGCCGAATGTCTTCAGCGCGGGGGCGACCACGACGGTCGGCAAATCGGCGGAAGTCGACTACATCGACAACGCCGGAAGCACTCACGTGGTGTACGCGAACTCGAACACGGTGACGAACGTCATCCCGGGCGTGTCGCTGGCGCTGCAGCAGGCGATCGGCGGTACGACGGGGATCGCGCCGGTAACGATCACCGTGGCGCAGGACACGACCGCGCTCACCAAAGCGATCGGTGATTTCGTCACCGCTTACAATGCGGTGATCGACGAGATCAACAGCGCGACCCAGGCGCCCGTCATCGGAACGACGACCAGCTCGTCGACCGGTACGACGTCGTCTCAACAGCTCACGACCGGCGGCGCCCTGTTCAACAATCAGGACATCCTCGCGCTCAAAGACCGGCTGGTGAACATGGTCTCCGGCTTCGGCGTCACGGGCTCCACTTCGTATAACTCGTTGGCGTCGGTCGGCCTGGTGCTCGACAACTCGTTCACCGTCAACACCGCGTCGTCGAGCAACACCTCGAACACGTCCTCGCAGAACAACATCACGACCCAGAGTTTCGCCGGTACGAGCGGCAAGCTCGTCGCGCTTGATACGACCAAGTTCGCCAATGCGCTCGCGGCAAATGGCACCGCCGTCGCGAAGCTCTTCACCGGCACGACCAGCATCGTCGGACAGATGGGCGCGTACCTCACCTCGGCAACGGGCTTGCCGACCCAACTCACCGGCGGTTTGGCTGGTGCTATCCCGACGCACTCGCTGTTCTCCACGCTGATGGACGCGACCAACAACCAGATCACGTCGCTGCAGCAGCAAATCCAACTGGTGACCGACCAGGCCAACTTGCAGGCCAACACGCTGCGCGCGCAGTTCGTGGCCAGCGAGACGCTGATCGCTCAGCTGCAGTCGGTGCAGTCATCACTCGGCTCGCTGACAGGATCGACCAGCTCGCGCTGATATGACGATCTCCAACGCCAACCTGCGCTACCTCGAAGCGTCGATCAATTCGGCGAGCCCCGAGGAGCTCATCATCAAGGTGTACGACGCCCTGCTGCTCTTCTCGCGGCAAGCGCTCGAGGTGATGGAGACGCATCCGTCCGACATTCAGGGCCGCCACGATCTGCTGCGCCGCGCGCAGCGAGCGTGTGCGCTGCTCATGGGTTCGCTGCGGCTCGAGCTCGACAGCGACATCCCCGGCAACCTGTTCCGCATCTACGAGTTCTGGCACCATCAGCTGGTCGTGGCCAACATGCAGGGCGACCCGCAGAAGGTTCGGGAGCTGCTGCCGATGATCGCCGGGATGCGCGAAACGTGGGTCGAGGCGATCAAGCGCTACCGGACCGAGGTCATGGCGGCACCGCAGCTGGATGCCCTCGTCGGCTGAAACGGCGCGCGACGCCGTCGTTCGCGTCCTGCTCGCCCTGGAACGCTCGTGCCTCGATGCCGAAGCGGCTCTGGGCGAGCGACGCTGGCCCGAGGTCGACTCGGCGCTGGCCGCGCAAGCCCGCATGACCGCCGATCTCGGCGCGATCTTCGAAGCCACGCCGGAGCTCGCGCCCGACCGTGACGAAAAGATCGCGGCGCGCGTGGATGGGATCCTGGCCTACCGCGACGATCAGCTGCGCCGTCTGCAGGCGTTCAACGCCGAGCTTGCGACCCGTCTGCAATCGATCGGGCGCATGAACAGCATGTCGCGCTCGATCGGCCGCCGCGATCCGGCCGGCCGCGTGCTGGACGGCCAGTACTAAAACTTGCGTCCCGCTCGAACGACGGCGACGTCAGTGCGAAACGGACAATAACGTAGCGGGAAACGGTTCCTGGCGTTCGACGGCGCGCGGAACGGTGTCGTCGAACGGAACGAGCTTTACGGCGTCGCCGTCCTGCACGATCATGCGCAGGCGATCGGTGTCGGCGTCCGGCTCGACCGCGGTGGGCGCGGTCGTGTCGGTGGCGCGGTCGTAGTGTCCGGCGCGCACGCCGGCATGCAGCAAGACGCGCCAGCCGGCGCCGCGGAAGCGCTCGCACAGCAAATAGTCTTCGTCGCATTGGCGCGCGGTGCGCGTCGCCTCGTCGATGTAGACGTGCGCCGCGAAGTACGGCGTCGTGAGGTCGCGCAGCGCGGCGACGCGGATGAGCACGCAGCCGAAGCCGATGCCGTCGACGCTCGCGACCGCGCCGCCGGCGAACGGAGGAATCGCCGCCGACGTCGTGTCGCTGGAAACCCAGCGTGCGACCGCCATCGGCCGCGCCGAGTCGCGGCTGTAGTAGAGCGCGCCGGCGAGCGCGGCACGCGGATCGGCCTCGAGCGCGGCCGTCAGCCGCAGCAGCGCATCGGGCGGGACGACGATGTCGTCGTCGATCATCAGCAGCATGTCGCTGCCGCGCGCGATCGCATCGCGCGCGATCATCTCGCGCTGCGCGGCGACGAAGTTCCCCGACCAGACCACGCGCGCGGCGTCGCCGGCGGAAGGCGGGAGTTCGAGCTTCGCGAGCGCGTCGAGGAATGGCCGGGTCGGTTGTCCGCTGGTGGGGATGCCGATGAGAAGATGCACTACGGGATGGCCTCGTGGAGAGCGGTGACGAGCGCGCGGCCTGCGGCGTGGAGGATGGGGTCATCGGCGATGAGCGGATCGAAACGGCGGTCGACGGCGCGCCGCACCGTGACGCGCATAAGCCACGCGCCCCCCGCCGCCCGGTAGGAAGCGAGCGCGTCGCGCACGCCCGCCGCGGCGGTGGCGCCGGCGTTGTCGAGCGCGCGCGGAGCGACTGCGAGCAGCACCTGCGCACCGCGCAGGAACGGGTCGCTCAGCGTACGGGACAACACGGCGCGCAGCCCGACCAGCTCGCGGGCGTCGAAGCGGGCGACGAGGGCGACCCCGGCCGGTGAAACGGTCGCCGCGGGGTCATCGCCGTCGGGGACGATCGCGGCGAGCGCTTCGGGGCTGACGACCGGCGGGGTGGGGCGTCCCATGCGGGCGGCGACGAGCGCTCGCGGCAGCGCCGCGGCGACGGACCGCGCGAACCGATCCAACTTCAGCGCGGCACCCAGCGGCCCGTCGACGGCGGCGATCGAGCTGAGCAGGACGAGCGCAGCGAGTCCGTGCGGGACGACGCCGCCGAAGACGCGCTCGAGCGCGCGGACCTCGTCCGCGTCGATCGCCCGCCACAGCACGGCCAGCGGTGGAAGGGGGGGCGGCGTCGGGAGCGGCGGCGGCGGGGCTGGTGAGATGGCGAGGACGGGTGGCGCGGCCGGTGCGTCGAGAACCGTGTCGATGACCCGGGCGACGGGCGCCGGTTCGGCCGGCGCCGCAGCGAGGTCGGCATCGTCTTCGCCGGCTTCCATTTCGTAGAACGGGCGCGGCTGCTGGTAGGCGGTGTGGCCGGTCTTCCGGCGCAGGCGCAATGCCGGTGCGGCGACCGTGGGCGTTCCCGGCGCGCTGGCGTGGACCGCGACGTCGAGCGGAGCCGTTCCGGGCAGGACGCGCAGCGCGACGCGCACCCGCACCGCTTCGCCCGGCGGGACGGCGCCGATCGCGAGTCCCTCGCCGAGCAGCTTTTCCGCATCGACGGCTGCACCGTCCCGTGCGGCTGAACCGGCGACGAGTTCGGCCTCAGGCGGAATAGCGATCCGCAGCATCGCGTTCGGGACCGCGAGCTCGCCGTCGTCGTGCATCGCGACGACGATCGTGACGATCGCGCCGGGGATCAGGTCGCCCTCGGGCCGCACGTCCAGTGCTAGGCGCAGCGCGGCAGGCCGCGGCGTTGCGCTGGGGTCGCCGTCGACGATCGTTTCCGCGCCGAAGTGGACAATGGTCGATGACGGCGAGGCCGGGTGCGCCGCGAGGCCGAGCTCTTCACGCCGCCGCCGGTCGAGCAGCCGGGAATCGGCGTCTCTTCCGAAGAGCGCGTCGACGTCGACGTCGCGCCCGCTCACCGGGCGCGAAATGCGGCGAGCCAGGGAAAGCGGCGGCGTGGCGGCACCGGCACGCCGTCAGCCCCCGCGGCGGAGGGCGCGGCGCCCCGTGCACCAGGCTGCGTAGCGAGCACGATCCCGCGCGCGCGGGCCGCAGCCTCGGCGTCGACACGCGTCGCGCGCGGCCGGCCGGCGGCTGCGGCGTCGCGCAGGGTCGCGTGAGCCAGGGTCAACAAGCGGCGCGGCGTTCCGGTCGCCGCGGTCACGATCGTGTCGATCGCTGCCTCGTCGAAGAGCGCCGTCATGTCGGCGGCCGAGCCGGCCCGGGCGACGCGATAGGCCAGCAGCGCGCGGGCTTCGTTCGCGTCGAGGGCGTCGAGGGCGATCCAGGTGTCGACCCGGTCGGCGAGGTTACGGCGCGAGTCGACCCGCCGCCGGAGTTCGGTCTGACCGAAGAGGACGACGTTGAGCAGCTTGCGCTGCGGGACGTCGTAGTTGAGCAGCAGCCGGATGACCTCGAAGATCTCGTCGCTGGCATTCTGGGCTTCGTCGATCAGCAGCGCCAGCGTCAGCCCGTCGAGCACCGCCGCGTCGTAGAGATAGTTCTTGAGCGCGTTCTTCAGCGCGGCGGGCGAGCGCGGCGGCAAGGCGAGCCCGAACGAGCGCGCGACGCCGAGCAGAAACTCCGTCTCGTTCGAAAACGACGGGTCGAGAATCTTGCCGAGCCGGACCTCGTCACGCCCGAGCAGCTCGCGTTCGAGCTGCGCCATCAGACTGGTCTTCCCGGTGCCGGGGTCGCCGATGACGACCTGCAGTCCGCGCGATTCCAGCACGCCTTCGACCATGCGCTCGCGCGCCCCGGCGAGGGCCGGCGTGGTGCGGTAGAAGTGCGGATCAGCCGTGTCGAGGAACGGGTCGCGCTCCAGACCGTAATGCCGGAAGTAGGGGTTCATCCAAGGGGGAGGTTCGGCATGCGGCGGGCAGGCGGCCTTGTCGCGGCTCCTCACCTTTTCAGACGGCGATGCCGATTACCATCGGGTGAACGTTGCGAGGCCGTACGCGCTCGTGTGCCTCGGCGGCGGGCCTCGGTTCTCCGCACAGTTGCGCGCGCGTTTCGGTGCGGTTCCGTTTCGGTATGTCGGCGCTCCCTGGGGCGCTCCGTTCGGCGTCACCGCCGATCCGTCGCTCGATGCAGCACTCCGAGCGCTCGCTGTCGATACCGTCGTTCTGGTCGGTGGCTGGGTCGCGCTCGAACCGGCGGCGGCCGCCGTGCTGGCCGCGCTCGCCGAGCCGCAGACCCTCGTTGCGCCGGCGTTCGTGGATGCGTTGGGGCGGGATGCTGGAACCGGTGCGGTGCCCGTCCTGGATCCTGCGGGCGGACACGCGCGGATGTACACCGTGCTGAACGTTGCCTTGCACGCTGACGCGCCGTTGGAGCGGTTCGGTTTCGACGGGCGGTGCCTCGCGTCGCGCATCGAGACGCTACGCTCGCTCGACCAGCTGCCGAGCGAGCCGGAGGAGTGGGTGACGACGACGATTCGCGCTGCCGCGGCCGGCGTGCGGCTGGTGTGCGCCGACGTGACCGTGCGTCTCGAATCGGGCTTTCAGCCCTCGAGCGGCGACGATCCTCGTCGGGCCGGCTTCGAGAGCGAGTTGGCGCGTGAGAGTGCGCCGTGGTGGTCGGGCTTCGCGCTCGACGCCGCGCGCGCTCGGGTGACCCGGTTGGTGCGCACGAATTTGGGCGAGGACCTCGTGGTCGTCGATCCGGCTCCGTGCGCGACCGTCGTGGTCGTCGGCGAACCCGCCGATCGCGGCGCCTGCGAAGCCGCCGTGCGCGCAAACGGGCTGCGCGTCGATGACATCGTATTCGCCGCCGGCCGGGACGCAGTAGCGGTCGCGAAGGCGACGTTGCGCAATCGCGGCGACCGGTACGTCGGTTTCATCGGTGCAGCGACCGTCGCCGCGCCGGGCTGGCTCGACGCGCTCGTGGCGACGCTCGAGCGCGACCAACTCGCGGCCATCGCCACGTTTGCGCCGGCCGGGATCGATGCGCGCGCAAGCGTCGTTGCGATGGCGCGCATTCCCGGCGCGTTTGCCCTGGACGCATTCGAGACGGTACACGGCGCGCTCGCCGATTTCGCCCTGCGCGTGACGCGCGATGCGAGGCGCGCGGTGGCGCGCGTCGCTCCCGAAGGGTTGTGCAGTCTGCCGCCGGCGACTGAGGATGCGGCCTTTCGCCTTCGGTACGGCCGTGCGCCGAGCGAGGCCGAACCATCGCTCGCCGACGTTCCCGCGCCGCGCTTTCGCGGCATCGCGAGCATCGTCATGCTGTCGTGGAACGCGGCCCAATTCACCCGCATCGCGGTCGACTCGATTCGCGCGGTGACGCGCTATCCGTATGAGATCGTGATCGTCGACAACGGGTCGGACGATGCGACGCACGCCGTGCTCGAAGGCCTCGCTGCCGAGGGCGACGACGTTCGCATCATTTACAACGGGCGCAACCTCGGCTTCGGCGGCGGGATGAACGTCGGGATGCTCCACGCTCGCGGCGACGTCGTCGTGCTGTTGAACAACGACGTCGTCGTGACGCAGGGCTGGCTGGAAGACCTGATCGGCGCGCTCGAACTGCGCCGCACGGTCGGCTGCACCGCGCCGCGCAGCAATCACGTCGCGAGCTCGCAAATCGTCTCGGCGGAGTACGCCGACATCGACGCGATGCGCGGGTTCGCCGCGGAGCGCCGCCGGAAGTTTCGCGGTCAGGGCTACACCGTCGACCGCGTCGTCGGCTTCTGCCTGTGCCTCGACCGGCGGTTGATCGACGAGATTGGCGGCTTCGACCCGCTCTACGGTATCGGCAACTTCGAGGACGACGATCTCTCGGTGCGCATCCGTGCAGCCGGCTGGGGGATCTTCATCTGCGACGACGTCTTCATCCACCACTACGGCAGCGTCAGCTTCAAGGCGAATTCGGTCGACTATCGCAACCTCATGGAAACGAATTGGACGGCGTTCAATCGCAAGTGGGGTCTGCCGCCGGGGCCATTCCACCTTCTGTACGACGCTCGAAGCGTGATGCGGCGCGGGTTCGACCACGAGCGCCACTTTGTGCCGCTGGGGGCGCCCGAATGAGGTTGCGCTATCACACGCGGTTCCCGCGCGCACTGTGCGAAGGGATCGGCGAACTGCGGGGCGAGGTGCGTGCGGCGGCCTGGCGGCTCGAGCCGGTGCGTACCGTCGACGGTGAGGCCTACCTGCTCGACGTGACGCTCGTGGACGATGCCGGCGCCGTCGGCGTCGTCGGCGGCATCGCCGTCGATCGCCTTGCGCTCGCGGATCGTGGGCGGTCGCCGTTTGTGGCGCCGGCCGAGGCGCTCGTCATCGCGCGCCACCTCGAACGCGCATATGCGGTGATCGAAGCGCCCCTCATCGAACTGTTCGCCGTCCGCGGCGAGCCGCGCGAGCTGCTGCACGCATTTCCCGGCGTCGCCGAAGCGATGGTCGGTGAACGGCGCCGTGCCGGCGCGCTGGGTGCCGCTCCGTATGCATGCGTGGCGCGCGTCCGCGGCCGTGACGTAGCGGACGGCGCGTATCTCGAGACGTGCGTGGCGGGCGCGATACCGCCTGCGTCCGCCGGCGGCGCACCGCAGGTGTTCGGTAACCCGGGCGCAGCTGCGCGGTGCTACGTCGCGCTTTCGGATGGCGCGCTCGCCGCGCAGGACGGAGCCTACCGCGCCGCGCTCGACATCGCTGAGACACTCGGTGGAGACGAGCTGCGGGTGGATGTCGCGGGATACGACGGCCGGCCGCTCGACGGCTACGCGTTCGTCCACGTCGTTGGGCTGGACGATCCTCACGCTGCCGCGGCGCTGCTTCACGCTGCGCGCTCGAGCGGTTCGCGCACGCTGCTCACGCCGCGCTTCGACGACCCCGCGAACGGCGGCTTCTGGGGAGCGCGCGCGCACGCGCGCGTCCTGCGCATCACCGCGGATGAAGAACTCCTGGCGGCGTTCCTGGACGCGATGGCGGGACGGCATCTCGTGCTCGACGACGGCGTGCGTCCCGACGCCCCATGGGATCCGCTGCCCGGGTATCGCTACGCCGAACGCGGCGCCCTGGAGATCGCCGACGTCGTATTCGTCGCCTCGGCCGCCGAAGCACAGCGAGTTCGCGCGCTCGGCGTCGAGCGCGCGTTCGCCGCCTTCGTGCCGGTCGCGCCCCTGGTTGCCGCCCCGGAAGCGGATGCTGCGCCGCACGTGCTCGCCGTCGCACCCGTCGGACCGTTGTCCGCGTCGGCGACGATCGCGCGCGCGGCGGCGCGTGCAGAGCTCCCGGTGCGGTTCTGCGGCGCAATCGTCGACGGGGCGTACGCGGCGCGTGCGCGCTCGTACCTGGACGACCGCTCTGCGCTGGCGCCGGGCGATCCGGGCGCCGGTGCGCGCGTCGTGGTCGATGTGTCGTGGACCGGCGCGGACCTTGGCCGCTTGGCCGGGTACGCCGTGCACGGCGTGCCGGTCGTCGCGTCCTCGCTCTGCGATGCGCGCGATGTGCTTGGGGCGAACGGCGTTTGGTCGGCCGACCCGGCGGTCGAGGTTGCGCTGGCGCGGACGCTGCGCGAGGCGTGGGACGCGCGCGGTCACGGCGATCCGGCGCTGACGGCGCTCGCAGCGCACGTTGGCGCGCGTTGCCGCGCGCACGTCCTGCGCGCCTGTCTGCGTGCCGGGTATTTGGCCGCCGAGCCCGTCGCATGACGGTCGAGCCATTTTGGGACGACGCTACGCATGCGGCGACGCGCGACCGCCTCCGCGCCGCAGCGGCGTTGCTCGGCGGCGACGTCATCGTCGCGTGCGACTTGGCCGGCCTCGCCGCGGCGGTGAAGCGGCTGATCGCCGCGCGCCGCGCCGGCGAATTGACGGCGCTCTTCGTCGCCCTCGGAGACGCGCGCGAAGCGCTCGTCGCGACGGTGTATGCGCAAGCCGTCGCGAACGACGATCCCGAGCAGCGCGCCGCGATCGTGGACGCCTTGAGCTACGGAACGCTGGCGCTCAACGGCAAGGCGCTCGGCGACTACGCCGTGCTCGAGCGCCCCACGCGCCGCACGCTCTATGCGGCGCTTCGGCTCGCCGACGTCGTCCTAATCGACTCGGCGGAACACGCGCGGCGTCTGGAAGCCGCGAGCGGCCGTGCTCCGAATCGCATGGTCGCCATCGGCGGCGCCGACGCCGCCGACATCGCGTTGCCGCACGGACGACGCGTGGTGGTGTACGCGCCGTCGATGGAACGGGGTGCGTTGCGGCAATTCGACCTGCTCTTCGCGAACCGCGACTTCGTGTGGACCACGATCGCGCGCGACAATGCGAACGAACCCCTGCCGTTCGACACGGCGATCGCCGTCGCGCCGGCCTGGACGAGTCCGGACGACGCGTACGCACTGCGCACCCGCGGCGTGCGCGTCATCGCGCCGTTTAGTTCCGGAGCGCCGGAGCTCGGGCTGGCATTCGGATACGACCCTCTGCGGGCGAAGACACTCTATCGTGCGATCGACGCGGCATTGACCGAGCCCGCTCCGGTGCCGCTTGCGTCGCCGCGCGTGGGCCGGCTGCTGGCCCGGGAGCGCGCGTTGCGCACCAATGGTCCTGTACTCTCTGTGATCGTGCGGACGTACGACCGGCCGGCGCTGCTGCAGCGCGCGCTGGACAGTCTCGCGGCGCAAACGTACCGCGACATCGAAGCCGTCGTCATCAACGACGCCGGTCCGGACATCGCGCCGCTCCTCGAGCGGTACGAGGGCCGCCTGGCGATTCGCTACGTGCGACGCGAGCGCAACGGCGGCGTGACGGCCGCGCTGAACGAAGGTGTGCGTGCCGCGATCGGCATGTACGTCGGTTATCTCGACGACGACGACCTGTGGTATCCCGATCACGCCGCGCGTCTCGTCGACGCGCTCGAGCGCACCGGCGCCAAATTGGCGTACGCGAACTGCGTCGCCGAGTACGCCGATGTCGTCGACGGCAGGCTCGAGCCGCGCGAGTACGCGATCTTCACCGACCGCGATTTCGAAAAAGACGCCTTCCTCAACGACAACCTCGCGACGATCCACAGCTTCGTACACCGCCGCGACCTGTTCGATCGGGTCGGGCTGTTCGACGAGTCGATGGCGGCGTGCGAGGACTGGGAGATGTGGCTGCGAATGAGCCGTACCATCGACTTCGTGCACGTCGATCGGGTCACCGTCGAGTACTCCTGGCGCCGTGAGGCCGGCGTGACCAACATGACGTCCCGGAGCCAACGCGCGTTCGCGCGCGCACACGTGCACGTCGCGCAGAAGCACGCCGCGCTCTACGCGCGACGGCCCTCGCTGCTGAAGGCGCGCTACGACACAGCCGCGCGGTTCAACGCGGTTGCGGACCGGCTCGAAGCCGAGCCGGCGCTGGCGCAAGGCCTGTTCACTCCGCCCGATCCGGTCCACTGAGGCGCCCATGCCCCCTTCCGTTTCCGTCGTGATCACCTCGTACAACTACGGGCGCTACATCGGCGCCGCGATCGAGAGCGTGCTGACGCAGGACTTCCGTGATTTCGAACTCGTGATCTCGGACAACGCCTCGACCGACGACGCCGTCGAGGTGATCTCGCGGTACCTGGGTGACGAGCGAGTGCGTTTCATCCGGCGTCCGACGAACATCGGCGCCATAGCAAACTATCAGGCGGCGCTGAAGGAGACGAAGGGACGCTATATCGCGTCCCTTTCCGCCGACGATTTCTTTCTGGGCGGTCACCTTCGCACAATGGTGCGTTACTACGAGGATCACCCCGATGTCGACGTCGCGTGGTCCGGCTACGTGCTGGCGATGCCGGATGGGTCAATCCGCGATGGGTTCTTTTCCGCGTTTACCGAGGCGCGCAATCGCAACGATTTCGCCTCCCTGCTCAGCTACGACATGTATCCGTGCTATCCCACGATGCTCCTCAAGCGCGAGATGATGGAGGAGTTCAGCATCCACGACCCGGCGTTCGTCGCGGGCGACCTGGAATACGTCGTCCGGCTCGCCGCAGCGGGAAAACGATTCGCTTGCGTCGGGAATGCGACGGTGGCGTGGCGGCAGCACGGCGATAACATGAGCGGCGGGAAGTACGTACGCAGCGGGGAGCAGATCGAAGACCAGCTCCGCCTGCTCGAGAAGTACGTCGTCGAGGAGCACGCGCGAAAAATCATCGGATACGGGACCGGTATCTTGGGGATGCTCGAACAGAAGCACACCGGGTTCATCCAAGAGAATCCTCACCTCGCCGCCGAGCGCGAGCCGGACATCACGCGCCGCAAAGCAATGATCTCTGAACGCGTCCGCCGCTTCGCGACCGCGCCCGTGCCGTCCGGACCCGCGGGGCCACTCGTCTCAATCGTTGTGCCGACCATCGGAAAGATTCCGTATCTTGTCGGCGCCCTCCAATCCATCGCCGCTCAGACGTACGCAAACTGGGAGATCATCCTTGTGAGCGACGGCGGTCCAAACCTCGAGCATTTCGTCGGGTCGCTTCCCTATGCCGACCGGGTCACGTACGTCCGGCGAACCAACCGTGAGGGACCAGCCGCCGCCCGGAATACCGCGTTCGATTTTCTCCACGGTGGCATCGTGGCGTACCTGGACGAGGACAACCTCTGGGCTCCGCGGCACCTGGACGTCGTGGTCGCCGCCCTTTCCGCCGGCCCGCTCGCCGTGCGGACCGAAGCATCGCTGGTCGTCGAGCAGATGGATCAGCCGCCCGGGGGACGTCACGATCTCGTCCGCTCGAACCGCCCGTTCGCTGCCGCAACGGAGAGCCGGGATCCATATCTCTCGCACGCTGTTCCGCTCAACGCGATTGCGCACGACATGCGGTGCTATCAGCAGTGCGGGCTCTTCGACAGGCAGTACTTGGTCTTGGAAGATTGGGAGTTTTTCGTGCGGCTGCAGGCGCAGTTCGCGGTCGTCAGTGTACCGGAATGCACGGTCGAGATCCGGGTCAGGCCGGCGCTGGAGGGACAACATCTCGGCGCGCACTGGGCTGCCTTTCCAGCCGCGATCGAGAAGTTCTACAACGCCCACTTGAACAGCCCGACGGGCACGGCCGGCGAAGCGCGCCTGGCGCTCTTCCAGTCGGTACGCGACGCCGCGACGAGGGCACTGCGCGCCCCCGAAGACATCGAGGCGCTCAAAGCGATGTTCGTCGCGCTCGGCGGAATGCGCCGCGATGCGGCGATGATTTCGTGACCGCTTGTCGCGGCTGCGGTGCGCGCCTCGACGAGGTATTCGTCGATCTCGGCCTCTCGCCGCTCTCCAACGCATATCCGAGCGGCGCTGACCTCGCGCTGCCGGAGCGCTTCTACCCGCTGACGACGTACGTCTGTGCGAGCTGCATGCTGGTCCAGCTTCCGGCACACGCCGACCCGGAGACGATCTTCGGTGAGTACGCCTACTTCTCGTCGTACGCCGACACATGGCTCGACCACGCGAAGCGGTTTGCGTACGCCGCGACGGAGCGTTTTGGTCTCGGCACTGGCTCCCTCGTCGTCGAACTCGCCAGCAACGATGGTTACCTGCTGCGCTGGTTCCGCGACGCCGGAATACCGGTGCTCGGCATCGAGCCGGCGCGTAACGTCGCCGCGGTCGCGCGCGAAGCCGGCATCGAAACGATCGCCGAATTCTTCGGCGCCGCACTCGCCGAACGGCTGACGGCCGAGGGGCGCCGGGCTGATCTCGTGGTCGCCAACAACGTGCTGGCGCACGTGCCCGACCTGCACGACTTCGTGCGGGGCATTTCGCTCGTGCTCGCGCCTGACGGCATTGCGTCGCTCGAGTTTCCGCATCTGATGCGGTTGATCGAGGACACGCAGTACGACACGATCTATCACGAGCACTTCTCGTATTTTTCGCTGCTCGCGCTGGAACCGGTATTCGCTGCCCATGGACTGCAGGTGCAGGATGTCGAGGAATTGACCACCCACGGCGGATCGTTGCGGATCGTCGTCGGGCGCGGCGCCGCCGGCGCTTCGGTCGAGCGCGTACGCGCCGCGGAGCGCGCGGCCGGACTCGACGCTCTGCAGACGTACCGAGCGTTCGAGGAGCGCGTTCGCGCCAACAAACGTGGGCTGTTGCGGTTCCTGATCGACGCCGCGGAACGGGGCGAGACCGTTGCTGCCTATGGCGCGCCGGCGAAGGGAAACACCCTGCTCAACTATGCCGGCGTGCGGAGTGATCTGGTCGCGTACACCGTCGATCGCAACCCCTACAAGCAGGGCCGCTTCTTGCCGGGCAGCCGTATCCCGATCCATGCGCCGCAACGTCTGCTCGACGATCCGCCGCACTCGCTGCTGGTTCTGCCCTGGAATCTGATCGGCGAAGTGCGCGAGCAGATGGCGCCGCTCGCCGCCGCCGGCACCCGCTTCGTCGTCGCCATCCCCGAAGTGACGGTAGTCGGGTGAGGCTCGTACCGCTGGATGTCGCCGGTGCCTTCGCCATCGAGGCCGAGACGATCCGCGACGAACGCGGGTGGTTCGCGCGCTGTTGGGATGCGCAGGTGCTCGCCGCCGCCGGACTCGTCGACCGCTTCACGCAGCAGAGTGCCGCGTGGAACGAGCGCGCGGGGACCCTGCGCGGCTTGCACGTCGCGCGGACTCCGGCCGTAGAAGTGAAGATCGTGCGTTGCGTTCGCGGCGCCGTGCTCGACGTGATCGTCGACGTCCGTCCTGAGTCGCCGACGTTCGGTCGCCACGCTGCGGTTCACCTCGATGAGGGGACTCGGCGCTGCTTGTATGTGCCGGCGGGATGCGCGCACGGATACCAGACGTTGGTCGACGCTACCGAACTCGCCTACGACATCTCCGAGCCCTATCGGGTGGACCTGGCCGGCGGCGTGGCACACGACGATCCGGCGCTGTCGATCGCGTGGCCGCTCGGCGTCGTCGCGCTTTCAGCGCGCGATGCGGGTCTCCCGACGCTCGAGGTATACGTCGCCGCACTCGCCACGGAGGCCGTTCGATGAAGGCAGTGATTCTGGCCGGCGGGCTCGGCACGCGGCTGAGCGAGGAGACTGGCCTGCGCCCGAAGCCCATGGTGGAGATCGGCGGCAAGCCGATCTTGTGGCACGTCATGAAGATCTACGCGGCGCAAGGCGTCACCGAGTTCGTGATCTGCGTCGGCTACCGCGGCTACATGATCAAAGAGTATTTCGCGAACTACTTTCTGCACCAGTCGGACATCACGGTCGACATGCGTTCGCGGTCGATCGAGTATCACGCGAATTTTTCTGAGCCATGGCGTGTCACCGTGGTGGACACGGGCGATGCGACCAATACGGGCGGCCGGCTGAAGCGCGTCGCCCCGTACGTCGAGCGCGACGAAGCGTTCTACTTCACCTACGGCGACGGTGTGGCGAACGTCGATGTCCACGCATCCCTCGCGCACCATCGCGCGAGCAGGGTCGACGCGACCGTGACGGCCGTGCGGCCGCCCGGCCGGTTCGGCGAACTGCGGCTCGACGAAGCCCGTCTGGTCGGGTTCAACGAGAAGCCGGACGACGGCGCGTGGATCAACGGCGGCTTCTTCGTGCTCTCGCCCCGCGTCCTCGCCGATATCGAAGGCGACCACACCAGCTGGGAGCACGGCGTGCTTCCGGCACTCGCGCGCGACGGTCGCATGGCGGCGCATCTGCACGGCGGCTTCTGGCAGCCGATGGACACTCTGCGCGACCGGCAGACGCTCGAAGACCTTTGGGCGAGCGGGCACGCACCCTGGAACCTCTGGGACCGCGCGCCAGCGAACGGCCCGATCGCCGTGGATCCCTTGCGGTGACGGCGACCACGCTGGTGGTTCAGCCCGCGTAAGCCGCCAGGTCCCGTTCGACGAGCCGTCCGGCACGCTCGCCGGCGAGGAAATCGCGGTACCAGGCTGCGCTCGCGTCGACCGCGGTCGACGTGGACCAGCGCGGCGCCCAGCCCAGTGCGCGCCGCGCGCGCGTGCTGTCGACATCGAGAAGCGCGGTCTCGTGGTCGCCGCTCGGCTCGATGACGATCGTGCGCTCCGGGTCGGCGCCCATCGCTCGGATGAAGCGTTCGGCGACCGTGTTGACGCTGACCGACGTTTCGGCCGGGCCGAAGTTGTAAGCGCCGAGCGTCGCGCGGCCGGTCGCCAGCGCTTCGGCAAGCGTCAAGTAACCGTGCAGCGGTTCGAGCACGTGCTGCCACGGCCGCACCGCATCGGGCCGCCGCATGGTCAGGGACGTTCCGCGCGCGATCGCGCGATAGGCATCGGGCAAGAGCCGGTCGGCAGAGAAGTCGCCCCCACCGATCACGTTGCCGGCTCGCGCGGTGGCGATGCGCGCAGCGCCCGGACGGGCGAAGAACGCACTGCGGTATGTCTCGACGACGAGCTCCGCTGCGGCCTTGCTGCCGGCATACGGCTCGTGGCCGCCGAGCCGCGCTTCCTCCGCATAGCCGCCGGGCTGCGGCTCATCGGCGTAGACTTTGTCGCTCGTCACGACGACGGTCTCTTCGACTCCCTCGCAGTTGCGTATCGCGTCGAGCACGTGCACCGTGCCCATCACGTTCGTGGCGTAGGTCAGGACCGGCTCGGCGTAGCCGCGCCGCACGATGGGTTGCGCCGCGAGGTGCAAGACGGTGCGCGGGCGGAGCTGCGCGAGGGCAACGGCAATCCCGTCCGCATCGCGGACGTCGACGATCCGTTCCTCAACCTCGGCTGCATACTGCGCAAGCGCCCAGAGGCTTGGCGTCGTGTGAGGCGGTAAGGCGATCCCCGAGACGACGGCGCCGCGCCGCAGGAGCAGCGCGCACAGCCAAGCGCCCTTGAAGCCGGTGTGCCCGGTTACCAGGACCCGGCGGCCGCGCCAGAAATCGCTCTCGACGGCGGCGCTCACCTTGTCAGACGAAGAAACTGCGGATGCCGTCGACGACCCGTCCGATCGACCGCTCCAGCATCAGCGAGTGCAGCGGCAGCGTGACGACTTCGTCGACGACTCGCTCGGTCACCGGCATCGGAGAGCGTCGTGCGCCGGCGAAGTACGTGTGGCGATGTACCGGGACGAAGTGGATCCCGACGTCGATGCCGCGTGCGGCGAGGTGCTCGATCAGCGCCTCGCGGCTCTCAGCGGGAACGCGCAGACTGTAGATAAACGGCGAGACGTCGGCGTAGCTGCGCCGCAGCACGCGCACACCCGGGAGTCCTTCGAAGGCGGCCGAGTACCGCTCGCATACCGCGCGGCGGCCCGCGATGAACTCGTCGACGCGTTTGATCTGTGAGACGCCGACGCTCGCCATGATGTTGGTGAGGTGATAGCGGAAGCCTTCGCTGACGACGTCGTAGTCCCAGGAGCGTTTGTTCTGATACCGCAACGTCGTGTCTTTGTCGACGCCGAGCAGCCGCAGGCGCTGCAGCCGATCGGCCTCGTCGCGATTCGGCGTCACGACGCAGCCGCCGTCGATCGACGTGATGATCTTGACCGGGTCGAAGCTGAAAAACTGCACGTCGCCGCCGCTGCCGATCTTCGCACCGTCGACCGTCGAGCCGAACGCGTGACAAGCGTCCTCGATCACGCGCAACCCGTGCCGCGCTGCCAACGCGCGTACTTCGTCGATGCGGCAGGCCAGGCCGGAGAAGTGCAGCGGCACGATCGCCTTCGTGCGCTCAGTGATCAACGACTCGGCCGATTCGACGTCGATTCCCAGGTCGTCGTCGCGGATGTCGCACATGACAACCTCGGCGCCCGTCGCCCGAATCGCCTGATGGTCGGCGACGTAGTTGAACGAGGGCGTGATCACCTCGTCGCCCGGGCCGAATCCCGCGGCGAGGAGCGCGATATGGAGCGCCGACGTGCCGGTATTCGTGCAGACGACGTATCTATCCCGAAGGCCGAGATAAGCGGCGATCCGGTCTTCGAACTCCTTGGTCGTCGCGCCCATCCCAAGCCAGCCGACGTCGAGGGCATCGGTCAGGTGCTTGAGGGTGTCGACGCCCACGTACGGGACGAAGACGGGGACCCGCGCGTCCGACGATGCCGGCGGGACCGGCAGACGGTCGAGGACGTTCATACTATTGTTCGAGGCCTCCGTTGACGAATACCTTATCGGTGAACGACATGGCGACCTTGAGCACGCCGAGTGACGACGCGGGCGCCGACCCGCACGATCCGAAGGACCTAGCGCTCCTTCTCCGGATGGGGGCAGACCCCGACGTGCGCGCCGCTTGGAAGCGCGCGTTCGATCTGATCGCCCCCTATCGGTACGCCTACAATTGGACCTGGCTCGGGCGCCCGGCAATTCAGTTTCCGCAAGACCTGATGGCCCTGCAGGAGATCATCTGGCGCACCCGGCCGGAAGTGATCGTCGAGACCGGGATCGCCCACGGCGGTTCGCTCATCTTCTCGGCGTCGATGCTCGCGTTGCTAGGCGGCGAACGTGAGGCGATCGGCATCGACATCGAGATCCGGCCCCACAACCGCGCCGCAATCGAAGCGCATCCGCTCGCGCCACGCATCACGATGTTCGAAGGGTCGTCGATCGACGAGGCGCTCGCTGAACGGGTGAGGGCCCGGGTCGGTGGCCGCAGCGCGATGGTCGTGCTGGATTCCAACCATACGGCCGACCATGTCGCGCGCGAACTGGCCCTCTACGGATCGCTGGTTCGCGCGGGATTCTTTCTGGTCGTGATGGACACCGCGGTCGAATATGCCGATCCGGCCTCGATCGTCGACCGACCATGGGGCCCAGGCAACAACCCTATGACCGCGGTCGACGCTTTTCTTGCCCGCGAGCCGCGCTTCGTCATCGACGAGGAGTACGACGCGAAGCTGCTGTTCACGGTCGCGCCGCGAGGCTACTTGCGCGCGACGGGTGATCCCGAGTCGGCGTGACAACCTGCCGCCCGCCCCGCGAGAAGGACGTCCGCGCGCTCGCCGTTCTGCGCAACGACCTGCCGACACAGTACGCGCTGCTAGCCTCGCCGAAGCCCAACACGCTGGACGACGTGCGGGCGTGGATCGACCGACGCACCTCCGATCCGGCCGCGTTGTTTCTCGTCGTCGCCGACGAAACCGACGAAGCGGTCGGCTTCACGCAGGTGATCGCGATCGACGAACGCAGCCGGCACGGTATGCTCGGAATCGCGATAGACGAACGTCACCGCGGTAAGGGGCACGGCCGCGCTGCGATCGATGCGACCTGCGCCGCTGCGCTCGCCGATGGGCGGCTCGACAAGCTTGTGCTGCACGTTGCAGCCGACCACGCGGTCGCGTGTGCGCTCTACCGCTCGGCCGGGTTCTCCGACGTCGGCATCCTGCGTCGGCACTACCACTCGCCGAACGGTTGGCACGACGTCGCCATCATGGAGCGTTTTTTGGTGCCGGTCGCGTGAAAACCGTCGTGATCCTGCAGCCGCAGTTTTTTCCTTGGCGCGGCGTGTTCGAACAGATTCGGCTCGCCGACGAGTTCGTGCACCTCGACGACGCGCAGTTTCAGAAGGGCGGCTTCACCAACCGCGTGCAGCTCAAAACCGCGAACGGCCCGCTATGGCTCACCGTGCCGGTGCTTCGGTACGGCAGCCTGCCGCCGATCGGAGAGGTCGAGATCGACTATAAGAGCGACTGGCGCGAAAAGCATCTGCGCACCTTCGCGATGAGCTACGCCCGCGCGCCGTTCGTTGCGAGGGCGCGTTCCATCGTCGCCGACGCGTACGCGGAACGCCCGGGCACTATCGCCGAACTCGACATCGTGGCGCTCGAGCGCTGCTGCGCCGAACTCGGCTTGCACCCGACCTTCACGCGTGCTTCGGCGACGCCCGTCGACGGTTCGAAAACCGATCGGCTCGTCGCGCTGCTCGTCCCGCGCGGCGCGACCACGTACGTCACGGGATTGGGCGCGCTCGACTATCTCGACGAACCCCGGCTCACGGCGGCAGGCATCGAGGTTCGGGTCATGCAGTACACCCGCCGGCCGTACCCGCAGCTCCACGGAGCGTTCGATCCGCACGTCTCGATCCTCGACGTGATCGCGAACCTCGGCCCGCAGGCGTCGGCCGCGCTCGAGTCGCCGGCTGTACCGTGGAACGAAGCGGCCCGCGCGGAAGTCAACCGGTGACGGCCGAGCCCGGCGGCGCGGCGGTGCGCGAGGCGTTCGAACGCGACGGCTTCGTCGTGCTGCGCGGGTGGCTCGACCGCGAGCAGCACATCGCGCCGCTGCAGCGCGAACTCGGAATGTTGATCGCGCACGCCGCTCGCGTCTGCGGGAGCCGCTACGAAGTCCCCGCCGACCCGGCCGAATTCGACCGCGGTTACTTGGCGCTCGTCGCGACCCAACCCGAGGTCCAGCCGCTGGTGTACGACATGGCGAAGAACCTCGTCGCGTTTCAGCGGCTGATCGTCGACGAACGGCTCGCCGGCCTCTTCCGCGCGCTGCGCGGTACGGAACTGGCCGGAACGGCGCCGGGATCGAACGGCGTGCGTGTCGACCGGCCGGGCGACGATCGCCGGCTCGCGCCGTGGCATCAAGAGTTCCAATACCAGTTCCGCAGCCTCGACGGCGTTACGTTCTGGATACCGCTCGTCGCGGTCACCGAGGAGATGGGGCCCGTCGTGCTCGCGCGCGGTTCGCACCGCGGCGGGGTCGAGCCGCTGGTCGATACCTCCGGCACGGGCGAAGCGGATATGGCGTCGGGCTCGTACGGCGGATTGCGCCTGCCAGACGAAGCGACGATCCCTGAGCGCTACGAACTGAGCGCGCCGCTCTCGGAGCCGGGCGATGTGTTCGCGTTCGATTTTCTCACCTTGCACGCATCGGGCGCGAACGTCGGCACCCGCGCGCGCTGGACAGTGCAGATCCGGTATTTCAACTTCAGCGACAGCTACGGCGCGAGCATTCGGTGGATGGGCGGCTTGAAGCAAGGTACGACGCTGGCCGGGGCGAACGCGCTGCTGGCTGAAGCACGCGCCGCGGCGCTCGGGCGATGAGCAGCGTCGCGGCGGCCGCGGCGTGCCTGGTGTGCGCAACGCCGAGTGGGCCGCCGGCCTACCGGCACGACGGTGCCTTGTCGGTGTCGTCGACGGCGCGCGCGATCGCAGTCCCGACGGTCGTCTACGTCTGCGCGTCGTGCGCGCACGTGCAGACGCCGCCGGTCGGGGATCTGAGCGCCTACTACGATACGGCGTACAACGTCCACCTCGAGAGCGACGAGTCCGACGACCTCTACGCGGTGCGCGACGGCGTCCGGCTGTATCGCGCGCAGCATCAAGCGAACGTCGCGCTCGAGAAGCTCGCGCTGCCGCACGGCGCCTCGGTGCTCGACTACGGCTGCGGCAAGGGAATGTCGCTGCGCGCGCTGCTGCAGGCTCGGCCCGATCTCGACGGCGCCGTCTTCGACGTCAGCGACGCCTACCGCACGGCGTGGGATGCGTTCGTCGCGCGTGCCAACCAAGCGGCGTACGAGACGCCGCCCGCATGGGACGGCCGCTTCGATGCGGTCCTCTCGTTCTTCGCGCTCGAACACGTCGGCGATCCGCGCGGATTTCTGGGCGGGATCGGGCGTCTGCTGCGGCCCGGTGGCGCGCTCCACCTCACCGTCCCCAACGTGCGGTGCAACGTCGGCGACTTCATCGTCGTCGACCACGTCAACCACTTCATGCCGACTTCGCTGCAGTATGCCTTCAACGAGGCCGGCTTCACGGACGTGCGCATCGACGAAAACGCCCACGACGCGGCGTTCGTCGTCACCGCGCGGCGCGGGGAGAGCACGTGCGCGGTCGAGCTTCGCCGAGCTGAGGTTTCTTCGTACGTCGCCGATGCCCGCGGCTTCGCCACGTTCTGGTCGGCGGCAAGCGATTCGGTCTCAGCATTCGAACGCGAGTGCGCAGCGGGACGCCGCAGCGCGATCTACGGAAGCGGGTTCTACGGTGTGTTCATTGCTAGCCGCCTCGAGCACCGCGCGAACGTCGCCTATTTTCTCGATCGTAACCCGCACCAGCAAACGAAGCGAATTTTCGACCTCGACGTTCTCGCCCCGGAGGCAGTCGATGATGACGTCGAGATCGTATACGTCGGCCTCAACCCCGCGCGCGCGAGAGAAATCGTCGCGGGCGTAGCGCCGCTTCACCGGCGACCACGCGAATTCTTTCTCTTGTAGCGACTTCGAGACGCCCGGCACGCCGAAGACCCGACTGCCGACGTGCACCCTGAGAGCGAGCACGACAGCGTGGGTGAGCGTTTCGCCATCGCCCTGCGGCGCAACCCGATCCCGCGCAGCTCTCGCAGCCGAATACCGTGGCTGAGATCGTTGACTACTCGATGCGGAAATCCGGCCGGTCGGCCGGCACTCCGTGTCAAGTTTCCCGGCTTACGCCGATCACCGTACCTGACATGGCACAACATATCGGTATGATGTTGATCGAGATTGTCGGGATGGGGCAGTGCAATCTCAAGTGTCCGTCCTGTCCCGTCGGCAACGAGAAGGAGGTTCGGAATCCGATGGGTTTCATGAAGGCAGAGCTGCTGACTTCGATCGTCCGCAAAGGGAATCGCGGAAACCGGGAACGCTCGATTACTCTCTATATAACTGGGGCGAGCCGTTACTCCATCCGAAGCTTCCCGATCTCGTTCGGGCCGTGCAGGCCGAAGGCCGCTGCCACCTCAGCACAAACCTTAACTTCGAGGTCGACTGGGATGCCCTCGTGGCGAGCAACCCCTTCGCTCTGCGCATCTCGTGCTCAGGCTTCAACCAGAGTCTCTATGGTGAGACCCATCGTGGCGGCGACATTGAAAAGGTCAAGCGGCACATGCGCGCGCTGTCGGAAGCGCGTACGCGCACCGGCGCGACGGCACAGATTCACATGCTCTACCACCGATACAAGAACAACCTCGACGACGAGAAGCTCATGAAGGTCTATTGTGAAAAGCTCGGTTTCGAGCTGCGGCCGGTTTGGGCGTACTTGATGTCGTTCGAGAAGAACCTAGCGTTTGCGAGGGAAGGACGCGACGCCGCGATCCTCACCGATCAAGACCGAGCGACCATCGATCGCCTCGGGATGCCGCTTGATAAAGCATATGAAGCGGCGAAGAAGTACCGCGACAAGCCCTGCCTGCTGCTCGAAGACCAGGTCGTTCTCGACTTCAAAGGCGACGTCGTACTCTGCTGCGCGGTCTACGACGTCAAGGAGCACATGATCGCGCCGTATCTCGAGACGCCGATCGTGACGATCCAGAGCCGCAAGCGCGTGCATCCAAGCTGCGGCCTGTGCATGGAACAAGGCAACCACGTCTTGGGAACCTACGGAACGAGCGAGATCGAGTTCTTGGCGGTCGAACGCGTCCTCAACGAGTACGCGGCGCAAATCGACTTCAGCCGTGTCCTGGCAACGGAGACGAAACGCCGAGCGGCCGTCGCCCCGGCCGGCTAGGCTGCAGCATAGCGGCGGGCGGCGATGCCCAGCCGCGGGCCCAGCACGATCACGATGACCGCCGCGGCGAACATCGGTACGAACGCGGTCGCCGCGACGTGCGTCGCGTCCCACGCCGCGCCCGAGAGGAGCGTCGTCGCGAACGAGATCGCGTAGCCCAAGGTGAAACTGCCGGCCGAGATGCGCGGCACGTCGTCGTGCGCTCCCACGAGCGCGGGCACCGCGAAACTCATCGTCAACACGTATGCCGCGAACAGCCCGACCACGGCCGAGGCGACGATCACCGCGCCGCCGCCCAGCGTCAAGAACGCGACCAGCGCGGCGACGAACACCCCGGCGACCGCGAACGACGTGCTGCGGCGCCCCAGCACGGCCATCGGAATCAGGCCGACCGCGAAGGACGCCGGGATCTGCCCGATGTTCAACGCTGCAAGCGCCGGCGCGATCAGGTACGGCTGCCCTGTCGCGTGGAGGTAGTCGGGCAGGAACGTGTTGGCGCCGAAATACGCGAGGCTCGCGGCCGACTGGTACGTCCCGATCTGCAACACGCGCCGGTCGCGAAAATCCGGAAACCACCGCGCGCCGACCGCCGGACGCACGTCGCCCGGCCCGCCGAAGAGCGCGAGTGCGATCGCCGTCAGCAGCACCGGGATGCTCCAGAGAACGAGCGAGGTCTGCCAGCTCCCGCCAGCGAGCGGCAGCATGAACGGAATCGTCAGCGAGGCGCTCAGCGCCTCGCCGCACAGCAGCCCATTGGCCCAGATCCCGGTGGCGAGCGAGACCCGGTCGGGAAACCAGGCCCGCGCAAGGCTCGGAAACGTTGGCTGGCTGATCGCGATCCCGACTCCCATCAGCAAGGTCATGGCGAAGAGCACCGGGGTCGAGGTCCCCGCTCCACGCAGCGCCGCCGGAATCGCGATCGCGAACAGCCCCAGGACCAGCGCCCCGCGCGCGCCGAGCTTGGCGGTGAAGAGCGCGCCGAAGACGGACGAGAGCGCCAGCACGAGAACCGGCAGGTTCGAGAGCGCCGCGATCGCCGACTCGTCCAGCCGCAGGTCGCGATGGATCAGCGGAATGATCGGCGGCAGCGCCAGCAGCGTCAGCCGCAGGTCGACGCCCGCCAGCCACAGCAAAGTCGCGCGCACGAAAGAGCGGGACGTCATCCCCCCGGCGTTCGCTCGGCGCGACGCCGCGGCCTCGACGCGCCTAGAAGCGTGCCTCGAGCGCGACCTCGTCGAGCAAAGTTTCTCGGAGCGTCATTTGCCTGCCGAAGCGCAGCATCTCACCCGCTCTCGCGACGCGATCCCGGTCGCGACGAGCGCTTTGCTCGAGAGCCGGCGACGCAGCGGGACGAGCGCGCCCGCCGCGACGACCAAGAAGAAGACCGCGAGTTGCCAGCCCAGGATCGTCGGCAGGTAGGGGACCATGTCGCTGCCGTCGAGGCCGGGGATCGTCGCCTCCGATTCGACCGCGACGGCGAGCCCCGCGCACGCCGCTGCGAGCGCGAGCGACCAGCGCGAGCAGCAGCGGAAATGCGAAATACCAGCGGAACTCGACCATGAGCGTCCAGAACGCGACGTTGACGAGCTGCACGCGCTCATCGAGGAAGAGCGGCGATGCGACGAGGTCCAATGCCGACGTCGAACGTCGCGGTTCCGGTCCGGCGAAGCTTCGCCAACGTCGGGAAAGCGACGTGGTGCACCACGACGGCGAGTACGGCGACCGCCCGAAGGCCGTCGACGTACTCGATCCGATGCGCCGGCGACGGAGCCGGTGCTGCGCTGGTGGGTTGCGCGAGCGGCGCGGCTCCGCCGTCCAGCGTCGTGGTCACCGGGCGATGATACGGGTCGCACGCTTGCGACGATGCTTACCGAGGTCCCGGCGCGCCGGGACGCCGGGTACCTGCTTGTCTTGCCCTTCCGCCGCCGCGGTTGGCGGCCGATGGCGCTCATGCTATAATCCTAGGGTTGCCCGGGGGACTCGGGCGGCGACGGGCCTACGGGCCCGATTACTTCACCCGCCCGGAGGGCGGGGGTGAATGCGCCCATCACGGTGCCACGGACGGCGACCGCGGGTTCAGAAAGGTCTACCTCATCATGGCTTCAGGCGTTACCATGCGCGCTCTTCTGGAGGCGGGCGTCCACTTCGGACACCAAACCCGTCGCTGGAATCCGAAGATGAAACCGTACATCTTCCAAGAGCGAAACGGTATCTACATCATCGACCTCTCCAAGACGCTGGCGATGCTCAACGACGTCTACGACGCCGTCAAGCAGATGTCGCGCGAGGGCCGCGTGATTCTCTTCGTCGGCACGAAGAAGCAGGCGCAAGACGTCGTGCGCGAAGAGTCGGAGCGCGCCGGCACGTTCTTCGTCAACCAGCGCTGGCTGGGCGGCACGCTCACCAACTTCGCGACGATCCAGAAGCGCATCTCACGTTTGCGCGAGCTCGAAGGGATGCGCCAGCAAGGCACCTTCGATCTGCTCCCCAAGAAAGAAGTCGCGCGGCTGACCGACGAGCTCGAGAAGCTCGAGAAGTTCCTGGGCGGCATCAAGGACATGCATCGCCTGCCGGACGCGATCTTCATCGTCGATCCGAAGAAGGAACGCATCGCGGTCGCCGAGGCGAAGAAGCTCAACATTCCGATCATCGCGGTGATCGACACGAACTGCGATCCCGACGAGATCAACTACGCGGTTCCCGGCAACGACGACGCGATCCGCAGCGTGCGGCTCATGGTCTCGACGATCGCCAACGCGATCATCGAAGGCAAGACCGAAACCGAATCCGCCTACGACGCGTCGGACTACGAAGAGCAGTACACCGAATTGGCCGCCGAGCCGGTTGGCGCCGGCGCCTAATTCCATCTCTCACGCAACACTGGGAACGAACGTGAACACCGCATACAAACCGAGCGCCGACGAGATCAAACGCCTGCGCGAAGAGACGGGCGCCGGCATGTCCGACGTCCGCAACGCGCTGCTGTGGGCCGAAGGCGACCACGAGCGCGCGAAGGCGCGTCTTGGCGAGCTCGGTCAAGCCAAGGCGGAGAAGAAGGCGGAGCGCGCCGCGAACGAAGGTCTGGTGGGCTCGTACATCCACGCCGGCGGCAAAATCGGCGTGCTGGTCGAGGTCAACTGCGAGACCGACTTCGTCGCGCGCAACGAGCGCTTCAAAGAACTGATCCGCGACGTCGCAATGCACGTCGCGGCGATGTCGCCGCGCTACCTCGATCGCGCCGCCGTCCCCGAGGACGTGGCCGCCGAGGTGAAGAGCGAACTCGAGAAGACGGTCCCGCCGGGAAAACCGCCGGAGATCGTCGAGAAGATCGTAACCGGGAAGCTGAACAAGTGGTTCGAGGAGCATACGCTGCTCGAGCAGCCGTTCGTCAAGGACGACTCGCAGACGGTCGGCGAGCTGGTGAACGCGGTGTCGGGGATTCTCGGCGAAAAGATCCGCGTCCGCCGCTACGTCAAATTCGCGCTGGGCGAAGAGTAGTTCCGGGCGCACCGCTGGGGTGCGTCCGTCCGGAAAGGTGAGCGTGTCTAAACCGGCTTACGATCGCGTTCTGCTGAAGTTGTCCGGCGAGGCGTTCGCCGGACCGGGCGGCAGCGTCGACGTCGATACGACGACGGCGATGGCGCGCGAGATCGCCCAGGTTCATACCGACGGCGTATCGCTCGCCGTCGTGGTGGGCGGCGGCAACATCTGGCGCGGCAAGATCCACGAAGCCGCCGGGATGGACCGCCCAACCGCCGACTACATGGGGATGCTCGCGACCGTCATCAACGCGCTCGCGCTGCAGGACTCGCTGGAGCGGATCGGCGTCGCGTCGCGCGTGCAGACCGCGATCGCGATGAACGCGATCGCCGAGCCGTACATCCGCCGGCGCGCGATGCGGCACCTCGAGAAGGGCCGGGTCGTGATCTTCGCGGCCGGCACCGGCAACCCGTACTTCACCACCGACACGACGGCCGCGCTGCGCGCCATCGAGGTCGGCGCGCAGGCGATCCTCAAGGCCACCAAAGTCGACGGCGTGTACAGCGCCGACCCCTTCAAGGATCCGACCGCGACCCGCTTCGTCCACCTCGACTACCTCAAGGTGCTGGAGCTGGGGCTCGAGGTCTTGGACTCGACGGCCCTGACCCTGTGCATGGACAACGCCCTGCCGATCGTGGTCTTCGACATGCACGCCTCGGGCAACATCCGGCGGGTCGTGATGGGCGAGGCGATCGGGACGACCGTCTCGCGGAGTACGGCGCGCGTCGACGGAGAAGGGGTCACCCATGCTGGATGACGTCTACCGTGAAACCGAATCGAAGATGGGCAAGGCGATCGAGGCGACCCGCAGCGACTTCGCCTCGATCCGGACCGGACGCGCCTCCCCCTCGCTGCTCGACCGGATCATGGTCGAGGCGTACGGCTCGACCCAGCCGCTCAAGGGGGTCGCGAGCGTGAACTCGCCCGACGGGCGCTCGCTGCTCGTCACCGCCTTCGACAAGAGCGTCGTCGGGGCGATCCGCAAAGCGATCGAGACGAGCGATCTGGGTTTGAACCCCAACGTCGACGGCGCGACGATCCGCCTCTCGATTCCGCAGCTCAACGAAGAGCGCCGCAAAGACCTCGTGAAGCTCGTCAAGAAGAAATCCGAAGAGCACAAGGTCGCGATCCGCAACCTTCGGCACAAGGCGATCGACGAGATGAAGGCGCTCAAGGCCAAGGATCACGCGATCACCGACGACCAGGTCAAACGCGGTCAAGAGCAGGTCCAGAAGATCACCGACAAGTTCGTCAAGCAGATCGACGAGCTCGTCGTCGGCAAAGAAAAAGAAATCATGGAGGTTTGAGGCGCGGAGGCTTCGTGCTGAACTTCGAAGAGTTGACCATGCTTCCGTGGACGGCCGCTCGCGCGGCGCTCGTCGATCTTCCGGTGCGATTCCGCGTTTTGGTCCCGCCGTACCCGGCGCTGGGCGTCGGCGTGCTGCGGGCGCTGCTGGTGCGGCCATTGAGCGGCCTCGACGACGGCGCGTTCGAGCTGATCGCCGGTTACGAAGGGTACGAGCGGATCTAAATGGACTCTTTGCATCCCGCCTCGCTCACGCCCGCGGCGACGCTCCTGCGTCCGCCGCGCGGGGTGACGCTCGATCCGACGCGCCTGCCCGCGCACGTCGCGATCATCATGGACGGCAACCGCCGCTGGGCGCGTAGCCGCCGCATGCCGGCGATCGAAGGTCACCGCCGCGGTATCGTAGCGCTGCGCGAGGTGACGCGCGCGGCGAGCGACTGGGGCATCCCGATGCTCACCGTCTACGGCTTCTCGACCGAGAACTGGAAGCGCGACTCGACCGAGATCTCGCTGCTGCTCGATTTGTGCGTCTACTTCGCCGAGAACGAGCTCGACGAGCTGCGCCGCAACAACGTGCTGGTGAACGTCATCGGGCGCTACGAATTGCTGCCCGCCGCATCGCGTGACGCGCTCGACCGTTTGGTCGCCAAGACCGCGCGCAACACCGGCCTGATCCTCAACCTCGCCGTGAACTACAGCGCGCGCACCGAACTGCGCGACGCGATCGCGAGAATGATGAGCGACGTGCGCGCGGGGACGCTCGTCCCGGACGCCATCGAAGAAGACACGATCGCCGCGTACCTCACGACCGCCGGCATGCCGGACCCCGACCTGCTCATCCGTCCCGGCGGCGAGTCGCGGCTCTCGAACTTTCTTTTGTATCAAGTGGCGTACGCCGAGCTGGTGCTGCGCGAGACGTTCTGGCCGGACTTCTCGCGCGACCACTTCGCCGAAGCGATCGCCGAATATCAGCACCGCCAGCGGCGGTTCGGCGGCGCGTGAGCGTGTCGACGACGACGGCGCGGGCCGCTGCCGGCGCGGCCGCCAAGCCGAAGGCTCCGCTCAACCCCTCGCGCGTCGTCATCGGCCTGCTGCTCGCCGTCATCGGCTTCGCCTGCGTCGCGTGGCCGCCGGCCTTCACCGCCCTCGTCCTGCTGATCGCGACCGGTTGCCTCTACGAGTTCGCCGGCCTTTCGGCGCGCAAAGGACCGCAGCTCGAAGTTGCCGTCGCGATGGCAGCGGTCTGGGCGTACGTGCTGCTCACCCATTTCGGGCTGATCCACCGCTACGAGGGGATCTTGCTCGCGGCGACCGTCATCGTCGCGCTGGGAACGGCGACGTTCACCGCCGAGAGCGGCTACTTCGCGCGCAGCGGCTACACGCTGCTCGGCGTGCTGTACATCGGCAAGCTGCTGACCTACTTCATCGCGATCCGCGCGCTGCACGACGGCGCGGTGTGGACCGCGCTGATCATCCTGATCATTGCGTTCACCGACATCTTCGCGATGCTGGTCGGCAGCGCGTTCGGCCGACATCAGCTGACCCGCCTTTCACCGAAGAAGACGGTCGAAGGCGCGATCGGCGGCTTCGTCGCCGCGCTGATCGTCGGAGCGGCGATCGCGCTGGTGCCGTGGCTGCACGTCGCGTGGTGGCAGGGTGTCATCGTTGCGGCGATCACGTCGCTCGCAGCGCAGGCCGGCGATCTGGTCGAGAGCGCGCTCAAGCGCGACGCGAAGGTCAAGGACGCAGGCTCCCTGATCGCTGGTCACGGCGGCGTCCTCGACCGCTTCGACTCGTACATCTTCGGCGGCATCGCCTTCTACTTCGCCCTCTACCTCATCGGGGTGATCTCCCAGAACCGGCTGACATCATGATGGTGATGGAGCGAGCGCAGCGGTATCGCGGCATGAAGCGCTGGCTTGTTGCGAGCTCGGACCTGCGGGCCCCGTCGCGAAGCGATGGGGGGCGCGGAGCCTGGGGCGGAGCGCCTTGAAACGGATCGCGATTCTCGGTAGCACGGGGAGCATCGGGACGCAGGCGCTCGATGTGATTGCGCGGCATCCGGAGCGGTTCGAGGTCGTCGGGCTCGCTGCGGGGCGTAACGTCGAGTTGCTCGCGCAGCAGGTCGCGAAGTTCGGGCCGCGCGTCGTGGCCGACGCGCGCGATGGTGCGCGCGGTTTGCACGATGTCGCGTGCGAGAGCGGGGCTGACGTCGTGCTTGCCGCGACCGACGGGGCGGTCGCGTTCGACGCGGTCTTCGCGGCGGTCGATCGCGGCATCGACATCGCCGTCGCCAACAAAGAGCTCATCGTCGCCGCCGGCGAGTTGCTCGTGGCTCATGCCAAGCGCAGCGGCGCGCGGCTGCTGCCGGTCGACAGCGAACACTCCGCGATCTTCCAATGCTTGCAGGGAACGCCGCCGGAGCAGGTCGCCGCGATCGTGCTCACCGCGTCGGGCGGCCCGTTTTGGGACCGTACGCGCGCAGAGATGGCCGACGCGACCGTCGCCGAGGCACTCGCGCACCCGACCTGGCAGATGGGCGTGAAGAACACCGTCGACTCGGCGTCGATGATGAACAAGGGCCTCGAAGTCATCGAGGCGTCGCGGCTGTTCGGGATTCCCGGCGAGCGGGTGCACGTCGTCGTCCACCGCACCTCGGTCGCGCACGGCTTCGTGGTGTTCACCGACGGCAACGTCGTGGCGCAGCTCGCGCCGCCGGACATGCGGCTGCCGATCGGCTATGCGCTGGCCTACCCGGACCGGCTGGCCGACCGGCCGTTCAGCGACCCGCTTGCGGCGCTGGGCGGCGAAACCGGTGCGGCTTCGGCTACGTTGACCTTCCAACACCCCGACCTCGATCGGTTCCCCTGCCTGCGGCTCGCCTACGAAGCGCTCGCTCGCGGCGGCACCGCGCCGGCCGTGGTTTCGGCCGCCAACGAGATCGCCGTCCAAGCCTTCGTGGCGGGCGACCTGCGGTTCGGCGACATCTCCGTCTGCATCGAAACCACCCTCGGCCGGGTCGGTAGCTATCATCAACTGACTCTCGACACCGTGCGCGACGCAGATCGCGCGGCCCGGGAAGCCGCCCGTTCGTTCGTCGAACAACGGGTCGCAGAACCGTCACGGAGACCATGAGCCCGCAAAGCATCCTCCTCTTCCTGGTGACGCTCTCCGTCCTCGTGGTGCTCCACGAGTACGGGCACTTTATCGTGGCCCGCCTCAACGGCGTCCGGGTGACGGACTTCGCCTTGGGCATGGGTCCGACGCTCGCCAAGTGGACGTCCAAGCGCAGCGGCACGGTCTACCGGCTCAACGCCTTCCCGATCGGCGGCTATTGCCAGATGAAGGGCGAGGACGGGCAGTCGACCGAGGCCGAGCAGCAGCGCGCGTTCCGCAACGGCACCGAGTACGACGCCGACAATTTCCAGGCCAAGACGCCGCTGCAGCGGCTGGCAATCGTCCTGGCCGGCCCGATCATGAACTTCGTCCTGGCTCTCGCGCTCCTGTTCGGCGGGGCGATGGCGTTCGGGGTCGCAGGGAGCACCGCGACGACGATGATCGCCGAAGTGGTCCCCGGCATGCCGGCCGCCAAAGCGGGGCTCCAGGCCGGCGACAAGATCGTGGCGATCGACGGCCGGCCGATGGCCGACGGCAATGCCCTGGTCGACTTCATCCACGCATCGGCCGGCAAGCGGCTCCACGTCGAGTACGATCGCAACGGCGTCCGGCGCTCGATCGATATCACCCCGATCGCGAGCAAGAACCCGCGCACCGGCAAGATGGAAGGCCGGCTCGGCTTCAACCCGCTGCCGCCGCCGGAACGGGTCGGCGTGCTCCAGGCGTTGGAGTATTCGGGCCGCCAGTTCGCGTTCGTCACGACCTCGACGCTCGGTGCGCTCGGCGCGCTCGTCACGCATCCGGCCGACGTCGCCGGACAGGTCCGCGGCCCGATCGGCATGGCGCAAGCGTCGGCCCAAGCCCAGCGGTTCGGTGCCTACATCTTCGTGTCGTTCGCGGCGCTGATCTCGATCTCGCTCGGCATCTTCAACCTGCTGCCGATCCCGGCGCTCGACGGCGGACGCGGCGTCTTCATTCTGGTCGAGATGCTGCGCGGCCGCCCGGTCCCGGCGGAGAAGGAAGCGCTGGTGCACGTCGGCGGCTTCGCGGTGCTGATCGTCCTGATGATCGCCGTCTCCTATCACGACGTGGCGGCGATGTTCTCCGGCAAGCCCGCTTTCTAAGGCTCGTCTGGTAGACTACGCACGATGATTCGCCTACGACGCAAGACGAAGGCCGTTCTCCTCGAGAACAAATCGGACTGGTCCAAGGACGCAAAGAAGGTCTGGATCGGCGGCGACCACCCGATCGTGGTGCAGTCGATGACGACCACCGACACGGCCGACGTCGACAAGACGCTGGAGCAGGTCTACGGCCTCGCGATGGCCGGCTGTGAAGTCGTGCGGGTGACCTGCCAGGACGTGCGCGACGCCGCAGGGCTGCCGGCGATCGTGGCCCGCTCGCCGGTGCCGATCGTCGCCGACGTCCACTTCGACCACAAGATGGCCTTGGCCGCGATCGAAGCCGGCGTGGCCAAGCTGCGCCTCAATCCCGGCAACATCACCGATCCCGTCAAGACCCGCGAGGTCGTCAAACTCGCCCTCGAGCGGGGCACCCCGATCCGCATCGGGGTCAACATGGGATCTCTCGCGCGCGACCTCGAGGAGAAGCTGGGCCATACGCCCGAGGCGCTCGCCGCCTCGGCGCTGCGCCACGTCGAAATCCTGGAGGACCTCGGCCACACCGACATCATCATCTCGGTCAAGGCGCACGACTCCGTCACGACGATCTATTCCTACCGCTTGCTCGCCAAGCAGCTGGACGAGCGTGGAACTCCGTACGCCCTCCACCTGGGCGTCACCGAGGCCGGGCTCCCGCGCGAGGGGACGATCAAGTCGTCGATCGGGATGGGCGTCCTGCTGTTCGAAGGGATCGGCGATACGCTCCGCGTCTCGCTGGCGGCCGATCCGGTCGAGGAAGTCCCGGTCGCCTGGGGGATCCTCAAGGCTCTCGGTCTGCGGGAGAAGGGGTTCGACATCACCGCTTGCCCGTCGTGCGGGCGAGCGGAGATCGAGGTCGTCGAGCTTGCTCGTATGGTCGAGGCGATAGCCAAAGAGTACACGGCGCCCGTCAAAGTCGCTGTCATGGGCTGTGTCGTGAACGGCCCAGGTGAGAGTAAGATGGCAGACGTGGGGATCGCCGGAGGAAAAGGGAAGGGAGCCATCTATCGAAAGGGCGAGCTCGTCGGGACGTTCCCGGAGAGCGAACTCCTCGGAAAGCTCCGCATGGAGATCGAAAAGGTCATCGCCGACCAGTATCCGGACTACTTGCACGAGATCAACCGTGACGCACTTCCTGCCTGACGTTCGACTTCTGCTCGCGACTGCCGCGGCCGCCCTGGCCATGTCGCTGTCGCTTGCGCTGTCGACCCCGGCAACGATCAGCGTCGACGGGCAGCGTCTCGCCTCGGACGTCGCGCCGGTGACCACCGCGAGCGGAGCATATCTGCCGCTCCGCGCAGTCGCCGATGCCAGCGGCGCGCAGACCTCGTTCGACCCCACGAGCGGCGCGATCACGCTCCGTCGCGGCGCCGACGTCCTGGTACTGCATCCGGGCTCCGTCAAAGCGAACCTCAACGGCCACGTCGTCACCCTTGCGCACGCGCCGTTCACCGTGCGCGGCCGGACGATGGTCGCGGCTGCGACGATCGCCGCGAGCCTCGGCGCGACGGTGCGCTTCGACCCGAAGCATCAGCGCGTCGTCGTGCGCACGCCGGGCGTCGTCGTCGCCGGCGCTGCCGACGACGAGCCGTAGCGCTCGCCGGCGTCGTCACGGCGCGAGGCCGAACAGGAAACCGGAGATCAGCTGGTACACCTCGTCGAACGAAAAGTCCGAGTGGCTGCCGGAGAAGCCGCCGGTCGTGTAGATGCCGTTGTTGACGCGGTACTGGTGGACGGGCGAGAGATCGGCGACGACGAGCCGGTGCGTGCTTCCCGCCAAATCCTTTGCCGTGAAGCCGTGCGCGATGCTGACTGCGTCGGCGCCCCCGAATGCCGCGGTCGTCGCGGCGGTGGGACCGGACGCGCCGAGTGCGGCGCGCGGCGTGCCGAAGAGATTCGCCAATTTCCCGGCCAGCGGATACCAGGTGTCCAACGCGCGGTCGACCGACGACGTCGTGATCAGCATTCGCAGCGGCAAGTTCGATACGCCGCCGTAGATGTCGCCGGGCTCGATGTTGTCGTTGTCGGTCGCCGGTTCGATCAGCACGGCATGGAACGTGGTCTGGGGATCCAGCGGGATGGTGCCGTTCGTGATGTCGACGTAGAGATCTTGAAGCGCGGAGCAGACGACCTTGCAGCCGAAGCTGTGTCCGAGCAAGAAGAAGCGCAGCGGTCTTCCCGATCCTGCTCGCGCAGCGAGCATGAGGCGCAGCATCGAGTACACCGCGTTCTTTCCGACGGCGTCGGCGCGATGCTCCATCGTGTAGAACGAGAAGAGCTGCACCGCGTTGAGCTCGCTGTTCGGATCCTCGGTGATCTCCGACGGCCAGTGAATGCCGACGCCGAGCGCGTCGCGCGGCGGCGCGGCGTAGAGTCCGGTGCCGCCGGTCAGCAGCAGCAGCTTTGCGAGCTCGATCGAGAAGCGGTTGTAGAGATCGAGTGCGCCGTACGTATCGGTCGACCATCCGTGCGAGTAGACGTAGACGTCGTCGAACCCGAACGGCGCCACCGCGATCGCTTCCTGGACCACCGCGTCCATCTCGGTGTCGAAGATGATCCCGTTCTCGTTGATCGGAACGGTGATGTAGTGCGACATGAGGATATCCTCGTGCGCGCGGGCCTTCGCCTCAAACGCCCCCGTCACCCTGAGCGCTCAGGGTGACGAGGTCTGGGTGGCGAAACGTACTGGGGCATGAGTGCCAACGTCCTGGACCTGTTGGTCGAAGCGCTCCCGCACTTGCGCGGCGGGCTGGGTTCGGAGTCGGCCCGCTTCACGGCCGGCCTGCTGTACGACAACCTGGAACTCGATGCGTGCGCGGTGGTCGACACGAGCCAGGTGCTCGCGTACGTCGGCCGAGGTGAGGATCACCACCTCATCGGCGGGCCCGCTCTGACGGGGCTCACCCACCGGGCCATGGCGACCGGTCTCGCCTTTACGGCACGCACGAGGGAAGAGATCGGCTGCCCCGTCCCGGGCTGCCCGCTCACCTCGGTTTCGATTGCGCCGTTCGTGGTGCGCGGTCAGGTCGTCGGCGCGCTGAAGCTCTATCGCGCCGGAACGCCGATCGCCGAGGACGACGAAAAAGTCGCCGTCGGCATCGCGCGCGTCTTTTCCACCTCGCTCGAAGTCGCCGAACTCGACGCGCGCTCGGCCCTGGTGACGCAGGCCGAGCTCGACGCGTTGCGCGCGCGCGTCTCGCCGCACTTCCTGTTCAACACGCTGACCACGATCGCGGCGCTGACGCGCACCGATCCCGAACGCGCGCACGATCTCGTGATCGACTTCGCCGAATACTTTCGCGACTCGCTCGCGCACCACGCCGAGTTCGTCTCGCTCGACGAAGAGCTCGAACACGTCGAGCAATACTTGCGCTTCGAACACGCGCGCTTCGGCGACCGCCTGACGGTCGCGTTCGACGTCGATCCGCGCGCGCGACTCGCGCTCGTGCCGGTGCTCTCGGTGCAGCCGCTGGTCGAGAACGCGATCGGTCACGGACTGGGGCCGAAAGGCGGCGGCGGCACGGTGCGCATCACGGCGCGTCCCGCCCCGGGAGCGACGGAAATCGCGGTCGTCGACGACGGCGTCGGCTTCGTCCCCGGCCACGAGCCCCGCGGCGGCAACGGCATCGGGATGGACAACGTCAACCAGCGCTTGATCAAGCTGTTCGGACCGCAGAGCGCGCTGCGCGTCACGAGCGCGCTCGGCGCCGGCACGACCGTCTCGTTCTGCGTACCGGCCAGCGTCCCGGCCGCGGCACGGTAGCGTCCGCTGCGCGTTTTAGTCGTCGACGACGAGCCGCTCGTGCGCAGCGAGCTCGTCTACCTGCTCGGCCGGGTCGCGCCGGAGTTCACCATCACCGAGGCCGCCGACGCCGTCGAAGCGCTGCGGTATCTGGCGGCGTCTCCGTTCGACGTCGCGTTCGTCGACATCAACTTGCCGGGCCTGAGCGGGCTGGAAGCGACGAAGGTGATCGCGGCGCTGCCGGCGCCGCCGCACGTCGTGTTCGTGACCGCCGACGATTCGCGCGCGGTCGACGCGTTCGAATTGGCCGCGGTCGACTACGTCGTCAAGCCCGTTTCGCAGGCGCGGCTGGCGCGCACGGTCGAACGCCTGCGAGCCTTGCGCGAGGGCACGGCACCGCCGGCGACGGAAGCGCCGCGCCGGGTCGCGCTCGAGGACGGCGAACGCACGCGGCTGGTGAAGGTCGCCGAGATCCGGTACGTCCAGGCCAACGGCCACACCGTGACGGCGCGCATCGGCGACGGCGATCTGCGCTGGAAAGGCTCGCTGGCCGACGCTGCCGAGCGGCTCGAACCGGCCGGCTTCTTACGCGTGCACCGCGCCTATCTGGTCAATCCCGAGCGGGTCGTCGAGGTCGAGCCGTTCTTCGGTGGTTCGTACCTGCTGCGGGTCGACGACAAGGCGCGCAGCGAGGTCCCGGTTTCGCGCGGCTATCTCCCTGCTGTGCGCAAGGCGCTGGGGCTGTAGCGGAGCGCTGGGCGCTCAGTCGACGAGCTCGACCGTCCCGTTGGAGAAGACGCGGAAGCGCGTGTCGTAGGACACCGTGCGCTGGTCGATCACGATGCGGCTGTGGACCGAGACGTCGCGGACGCTGCGTCCTTCGCCCAAGTCGCGCGGCAGATACGCGCGCACGCGGATCAGGGGGGCAGTGCCGGGGCGCGGCGCGCTGAGCCGCTTCTTGCGCACGAGCAGGTCCACGATCTCGTTCTGCACCGCCGAGGGGAACGCACGGAACGCTTCGTCGAGAACCGGGGCGGCGACGGCCGGCGGCGGCGGTTCGGGGATGTCGTCGACGTAGCGAACGACGGCATCCCAGTCGTCGGCCGCGATGCCGGTGAAGCTGCAGAAGTAGCGGTGGACGACCCGCTGCGGCGACTGCACCACTTCGCCGCGCTCGACCCGCACGCGGGTCTTGACGACGCGCGAACGGACCGCGAAGTCGACGTGCAGTTCCGTTTCGGCGAACCGCACCGGCGAAAAGAAGGCCAGTCCTTGTCGGCAGAGGGTGGTTCCGACGATCGCGACGCGGCGGCCGGCGCTGCTGACGTGACCGTGAAAGTTTCCCTGACGTGCACCGACGGCTCCGTTTTCGAACCACATGGATTCGCGGCCGCCGAGCAGCTGGTCGAAAATTCCCATTGCTCTTTCGGTATCGTACAACCAAGCGCCTAATCTGCAATGAGGAATACGCGAAGATTACGCTAGGTTCACGCTCCCTGTACGATTGCTGTGAACGCGAACACGGCCCCTTAGCGGGGAGCGACCGGAATCCGCGCCTCGAGCGGCCGGCCCGCGCGGTAGTGGTCGAAGTTCCGCTCGATGAGCGCCAACACGCGCCGGCCGGGGACCTGGCCGCCGAAGCCCGCCACGTGCGGCGTGACGATCGCGTTCGGCAGCGTCCAGAGCGGGCTGTCGGGCGGGAGGGGTTCCGGTTCGGTGACGTCGAGTCCGGCGCCGGCGATCCGGCCCGCGGCGAGGGCGTCCGTGAGGGCCGCCGAGTCGATCACGCCGCCGCGCGCGATGTTGACGAGCAGCCCGTGCGGGGGCATCGCGGCGAGTGCGGCAGCATCGATCAGGTGGCGCGTCGCGGGTGTCAGCGGAACCGCGAGAATCGCGGCGTCGCACCGGCCGAGAACCGCGTGCAGGTCGGCGATCGGCGCCGATTCGTCGGCGAGCGGACCGGCTTCACCGCTGCGGGTGACGGCGACGACCCGCGCCCCGAACGCGCGCAGCCGCTTCGCGATCTCGCGCCCGATGTTGCCGAAACCGATGACGGCGACGGTCGCGTCGTTGAGCGTGCCGATTCGCGCGGTGACCGACTGGTCCCAGGCGTGCGCTTCCGCCCGACGCTGCATTTGGGGCAACTGGCGCAGCAGCGCGAGCAGCAGCGTGACGGCGTGCTCGGCCACCGTCGGGCCGTACGAATCGCCGGCGTTGGTGATCGTCACGCCGCGCGGCGCGCCGTGCAGTTCGACGGGGTCATAGCCCATCGTCATCAACTGCAGCCAGCCCAGCCGCGGCGCGCAGCGTTCCAGCTCGTCGACCAGGTTGGCGTCGTAAAAGCCCGGCCACAGCCAGAGGGCGTCGGCGTCGACCAGTTCGCGGTGCAGCGACGCGGCGTCGCCGACCGCGACGAATTCGATGCCGCGCCGTGCGGCGAGCGCCTCGAGCGGCTGGGTGAGGACGTGGGAGCGGGAGACGACGCGCATGCCCGGAGCTTCGCCGCGGCGGCGCGGATTTCTTGAACCGCGGTCGAGGGGGACGCCCGGCCCCCCCGTGCGAACCGCCGCGGGATATGTCCTTGGTGTCGTCCCTCTTCGCGACCAGCTCCGTCGAGAAGCTTCGTGAGCTCAGCAAGAGCAAGAGACTTCGGCGCGCGCTGACCGCCAAGGACCTCGTGTCGATCGGCCTGGGCACGATGATCGGCGGCGGAATCTTCACCACCATCGGGACCGGCGTCAAAGGCGCCGGTCCCGCCGTCATTCTGTCGTACCTGCTGGCCGGCCTGACGTCGTTCTTCGCGGCCCTGTGCTACGCGGAGCTCGGCGCGATGGTCCCGGTCGCGGGCAGCGCGTACACGTATGCCTATGCGACGATGGGCAAGCTGTTCGCCTGGATCATCGGTTTCGCGCTGATCTTCGAATACGGGATCAGCGCGGCGCCGGTCGCGCAGCAGTTCTCCTCGGCGCTCCAGGACGTGCTCAAGACGATCGGCATCGCGCTGCCGGACTGGGCGCAGACCTCGAACCTGCTGATTCACGGCGAGTGGTGGCAGCTCAATACGTACGACATCGCCCACTCGCAGTTCGACGTCGTCGGCGCGCTCTTCGTGCTCGGGCTGAGCGTGCTGCTCTCGATCGGAATCCGCGAGTCGGCGAGTACCAACAATGTCTTCGTCGTGCTCAAGATCTCCGCGCTGGTCGTCTTCATCTTCGCCGGCCTGTTCCTGTTCCACGCGGCGAACCTGCACGACTTCATCCCGCACGGGCTCGGCGCGATCGCGCCGTTCGGTGGATCGATCGAGTCGGCGCAGCCCTACGGGGTCATCCCGATCGCGGCGTATGTCTTTTTCAGCTACATCGGGTTCGATACGGCGACGACGACGGCGGAGGAATGCAAGAACCCTCAGCGCGACGTCCCGCTCGGCGTGATCGGCGCGCTCGCGATCGGGACCGTCATCTATTGCGCGACGGCGATCGTGCTGGTCGGCGCGCTGCCGTGGTCGCAGGTGCCGGCGAAGAACCCGCTCGTCGCTGCGCTCGCGCCGCTCCACTTCCCGGCCTTGAACTGGGTGATCACGATCGGCGTGCTGGCCGGAACCACCAGCGTCGCGCTCTCCTCGCTGCTCGGGCAGTCGCGGATCTTCTACGTGATGGCGCGGGACAAGATGCTTCCGCCGGCGGTGGCGAAGATCCACCCGCGCTTCAAGACGCCGCTGATCACGACGATGATCACCGGCGTCGCGGTGGCCGTGCTGGCGCTGATCGTGCCGCTGAACCAGCTGCTCAACCTGGTCAACATCGGGACCCTGATCGCGTTCACCGTCGTCTGCGCCGGCGTGCTGTACCTGCGCGCGCGCAAGCCCGACATCCCGCGCAGCTTCCGCGTTCCCTTCGTCCCGCTCTTCCCGATCCTGGGGATCGTGTTCTCGCTGTTCCTGGCGGTCTTCGGGCTCTCGCGGACGACCTGGATCTGGTTCGCCATCGCACTGGTCATCGGCTTGATCTTTTTCTTCAGCTACGGCTACTGGAAGTCCAACCCCGACGAGATCGAGCCGGTCGAAGAGCCCGAGGGTCTCGCCGAGCCGGCCTGATGTACGAGCGGCGCGCGCGACGGGTCGTGTACGAGAACCCGTGGCTGCGGTTCGAAGCGCACGAGATCGTGCATCCGACCGGCGCACCGGGCGTTCACGGCGTGGTGGTGACGCCGCCGGCGAGCGCCGCCGTGCTCGTCGACGGCGCGGACGTGCTGCTCGTGCGGCAGCCGAGGTTCGCGGTCGACGCCGAAGTCCTCGAGGCGATCAAAGGCGGTCGCGCGCCGGGGGAGGACGCGCTGCAGTGCGCGATTCGCGAATCGCGCGAAGAGGCCGGCGTCGTCGCGGCGCGGTGGGACGCGCTCGGGTCGACGTACGAGATCCCTTCGATCGTGCAGCATCCGGTCGCGCTGTTTCTGGGCCGCGACCTCTCGCCGGCGCCGCTCGCCCCGGAGGAGAACGAGCTCATCGAGATCGTGCGCGTGCCGTTCGACGATGCGCTCGCCGCTTGCGCCGACGGCCGCATCGACGACGCGGTCACTGCGATCGCCCTGTTGCGCGCGGCCCGCGTGCTGCGCGGCCCTTAGTCGTCTTGTGCGAAGATGTCCAGCGATGGATCGCGCGGACGTGAGCGTAGTGCCATGATCGAAGCAACGAATGCGAGCACGACGAACGTAAGCACTCCAAGCTCGAGCAGCGACTGGGTCGACGTGACGACGGGACCTTCCGTAGTACGAGCGTGACCGCCGGTGATGACGAGGATCCGCCGGATCACGGCGATGAGCCCGACGATCAAGAACGGTTCGGCGATCAGCACGGCGCCGCGGAGCGAGAGGATCACCGTGTACGCGAGCTCGACGACCATCAGCGTTCCCAGGATGACGTCGAGGAATGAGCTCAATTCGTCGATGACGTCGCGGGCGACGAACATCGACGCAAGTTGCGCCGCGGCGTGAACGAGCAGCGCGAGCGCGGCCGCGAAGAGCAGGAGGGCGATGATCGCGAAAAAGACCCGCTCCGTCCACCCGAGTGCGCGAATCGCCTGCTGCTCGATCGGCATCCGTGGCGGGTGCGGGACGTTCATTCGATCGCCTGACGACGCATGGAAGTGTGTCCTATTCCCAACCTGCGGTATGTTCATCGGCCGGCGACGAGAGGGGTGCGACGCGGCGCGCAGAAGCGGGTGGCCCTCGTGCTGGATACAGGATCCAAGAATCCCGCGACACTCCGTCTGGTTTCCGTTCCGCAGCTCTTAGCCGACGCCGCCGTGCGCTTCGGGGACGCGCCTTTCCTGACGACTGCGGCCGCGCCGATCTCGTTCCGCGCGGCGGCGGGTGCCGTGTCGCGCGCGGCCGGTGCGATGGTCGAACGGGGCGTGCGGCCCGGCGAGCGGGTCGTGCTTTCGGCCGAGAACGGGCCGGGCACCGTGCTGGCGTGGCTCGCGGCGATCCATGCCGGCGCGATTCCCGCGGCGATCAACCCCGCCCTGACCGGGCCGGAGGTCGCCTACGTCCTCGACGACCTTCAGCCACGTCTGGCGCTGGTCGATGCGAAGAGCGCCGCCGGCGCGCCCGGCACCGCAGCCGCCGCGCGCGCGATCGCCGTGGCGGACATCGGGACGCTCGACGGCGGGCCGGCGATCCCGCCGCACGCGGTCAATCCGTCCGATGCGGCTGCGATCGTGTACACGTCGGGGACGACGAGCCGGCCGAAGGGCGCGCTCGTCCGCCATCTCGCCTACGTCGGCGCGGGCCAGTCGGTGCCGGCCTGGATCGGTCTCGGGCCGGCCGAACGCATCTGGTCGATCTTGCCGTTCTTCCACATCAACGCGCAGGCGTATTCGCTGATGACGGCGCTGGCGAACGGCTACCCGCTCACGATCTCGGAGAAGTTTCGCGCGTCGACGTTCTGGCGCGATGCCGCCGCGCTCGGCGTCACCGAAGTCAACGTGATCGGCGCGATGCTCGCGATCCTCGCGCGGCAGCCCCAGGAGATGTTCGTCCCCGGTTCGCTGCGGCTCGTCTACGCCGCGCCGGCGCTCGAGCCGGCGGAGAACCGGCGGTTCGAGGAGCGCTTCGGCGTGCGCATCGCCTCGGGGTTCGGGATGTCGGAGAACGTGTTCGGCTGTATCGAGAGTCCGACGTCGCGCGCGAAAGCATCGTGCATCGGGCGGCCGCGGCAGCATCCGGCCGGTTTTATTCACAACGAGCTGCGCATCGTCACGCCGGCGGGTGAAGTCGCCGAGATCGGGACGGTCGGCGAACTGCAGTTTCGCAATGCCGCGGTGACGCCCGGCTATTGGAACGCGCCCGAGATCACCGCGCGCACGCTCCGCGATGGCTGGCTGCACACAGGCGATGCCGGATATCTCGACGCGGACGGTGACGTGGTGCTCGTCGCGCGCTACAAGGAGATGATCCGCCGGCGCGGCGAGAACGTCGCGCCCGGCGAAGTCGAAGACGTGCTGCTGCTGCATCCCGGCGTCCAACAGGCGGCGGTCGTCGGCGTGCCGTCGTCGCTGACCGAGGAGGACGTCGTCGCCGCCGTCGTGCGGCGGGCGCCCAGCGACGTCGACGGTGAGGAATTGCGTGCGTGGTGCGCGGCGCGTCTCGCGCCGTTCAAGGTTCCGTCGCGCTTCGTCTTCCTCGACGCGTTCCCGCTCACGCCGACGATGCGCGTCGCAAAGGACCGTCTGAAGGCCGAGATCGCGCCGCTCTTGGCGAACGGGGCCGCGCATGGACCCTAAGCGCGCCGTGACCGCCGAGATCGCCGGGGTCACCCCGCTCCGCGCCGTTCGCCGCCCGCGCCTGCAAGAGGGGATCGTGGACCAGTTGCGCCGGCTGATCCTCGACGGAAAGCTCGCGGCCGGGACCGTGCTGCGCCAAGAGCACCTCGCCCGCCGGCTCCAGGTCAGCCGCATGCCGCTGCGCGAGGCGTTGATCGTGCTCGAACGGGAAGGCTTGGTGCGGATCGGCCCCACCGGCGCGGCGTCGGTCGTCATGCTCGGCGCCCGCGAAGCCCGCGAGATCATGGACATCCGCGAGTTGGTCGACGGGCTGGCGGCGCGCCTGCTCGCCGAGCACGGCGTCCCGCCGGCGCTCGACCGCGAGTTAGAAGCGCTGGCGCGCCGCATGCGGGCGGTGGCCGCCAAGGACAAGCATGCCTATCTCGTCGCCAACGCGGACTTTCACGTCAAGATCGTCGAAGCGACGGGTCATGCCCGGCTGCAGCAGATGATCCCGCTGGTGCGCATGTCCTCCGAAGTCGTGTACATCACGATGCACGATCAAGGCGCGCGCCTGCGACGGTCGGCGACCGAGCACGCCTCCGTGCTCGCCGCGATCCGCTCCGGCGACGGCGAGGCGGCCGAACGACTCGCCCGCGCGCACGTTCGCGCCGCGGCGGCGCACTGGATCGTCCCCGACACGCAGCCTGCAGAGGAGAGCTGATGCCGTTCATTCATGCCGGCGGGCTGACCGTCCACGTCGACGTCAGCGGACCGCACGATGCGCCGCCGATCGTCTTCGCAAACTCGCTCGGCACGAATCTGCACATCTGGGACGCGCAGGCCGCCGCGCTCGCCGACCGCTACCGCATCGTGCGCTACGACATGCGCGGCCACGGCATGACGTCGTTCGCGCCGCCGGGCGAAGACTACGCGATCCCGCGGCTCGCCGGCGACCTGGCGGCGCTGCTCGACGCGCTTCGCATCGAGCGGGCGAGCGTCGTCGGGCTCTCGATCGGCGGCATGGTCGGTCAGCGGTTCGCGGCAGCCTATCCCGAGCGCGTCGACGCGCTCGTGCTGTGCGCGACCGGGAACCGCATCGGGAGTCCCGAGGTGTGGAACCCCCGCATCGAAGCGGTCACGTCGCACGGGATGAGCGCGATCGTCGACGGCGTGCTGGCCCGCTGGTTCACGCCCGCGACCCACGCCGAGCGGCCGGATCTGGTGCGCGGTTTCTCGATGATGGTCGAACGGACGCCGGTGGCGGGATATGCCGGCTGCTGCGCGGCGATCCGCGACGCCGACCTGCGGGCGGACGACGCGCGGATCACGGCGCGAACGCTGGTGATCTCCGGCGCGGGTGATATCGTGACGCCGCCGTCCGCGGGTGCCGAGATCCGCGACGCGATCCCGGGCGCGCGGCTCGAAGTGATCGACGATGCCGCGCACATGCTCTGTGCGGAACGGCCCGACGCGCTCGACCGGTTGTTGGGCGGATTCATCGGCGCGACGGCGTCGAGCGGGAGCGCGCGATGAGCGATTCGCAGTACGAGGCCGGGATGAAGGTGCGCCGCGCGGTGCTGGGCGAGGAACACGTCGAGCGCGCGGCCGCATCGTCGACCGAATTCACGCGTGACTTCCAGCGGTACATCACCGAGAACGTCTGGGGCGACATCTGGACGCGTCCCGGCCTCGAGCGCAAGACGCGCAGCATGCTGACGATCGCGATCACCGCCGCCCTCGGGCGGCTGGAGGAATTGGAACTGCACGTTCGCGCGACGCGCAACACCGGCGTCTCGCGCGATGAGGTGAAAGAAGTGCTGATGCAGGTTGCCGGGTACGCCGGCGTTCCGGCGGCGAACACCGCGTTCAAGATCGCTGCCGGTGTGTATCGCACGTTCGACGAGGAGAACAAGTAGTGTCCGCGACGTTGCGCGGTGCCGACCCGACCCAGCCGCCGTACGACTACCCCGCCTACCGGAGCACGACCAAGCGTCATCCCAAGCAGCCGCTGATCCCGGCGCCGCGCGAGCTGATCGAAGTTCCCGGTGTCGCGTGCGAGACCGGCTGGGCCGGTCCCGACGTGGTCGACCTCACCCGGCAATTCACCGGCGAGCCGATGGGCGAACGGATCATCGTGGCGGGCCGCCTGCTCGATGAGGACGGCCGGCCCGTGCGCCGGTCGCTGGTCGAACTGTGGCAGGCGAACGCGGCGGGTCGCTACGCGCATGAAGTCGATCAGCACGCCGCGCCGCTGGATCCCAACTTTCGCGGTGCCGGGCAGATGCTCACCGACGACGACGGTGCGTATCGGTTTCTGACGATCAAACCGGGCGCGTATCCGTGGCGCAATTCTTACAACGCGTGGCGCCCGGCGCACATCCACTTCTCGCTGTTCGGGTCGCGCAACGACAGCCGGCTCGTGACGCAGATGTATTTTCCCGGCGATCCGCTGCTCGAGGACGACCCGGTGATCCACAGCATCGCCGATCCCGTCGCGCGCGCGCGGCTCGTCTCGGCGTACGATCCAACGCTCAGCGAAGAAGAGTGGGCACTGGGCTACCGGTTCGACATCGTGCTGCGCGGTCGTTCCGCGACGCCGCTGGAGCCGCGCTGATGCCGGTCCCGTCGGGATCGCAGACGGTCGGCCCGTTCTTCCGCTTCGCGCTGCACCACGAGCAGTGGAACGACCTCAGCGCCGCGGCGCCGGCCGGGGAGAAGATCCGCGTCGCCGGGCGGCTGCTGGACGGAGACGGCGCACCGATTCCCGACGGTTTCGTCGAGATCCGGCAAGCCGACGCCGGCGGCTCGTACGCGTGCGCGGATGGCTTCACGGGCTTCGGGCGTGCGTCGACTGATCGTGACGGGCGCTTCGCGTTCACTACGATCCGGCCCGGCACGGTGCCGAGCTCGCTCGGCGCGCAGGCGCCGCACCTCGCGGTGTCGATCTTCGCCCGCGGCTTGCTCAAGCAGCTGCACACGCGCATGTATTTCGGTGACCGCGCCGCGGAGAACGCCGCCGATCCGCTGCTGTCGTCGATCGCGGAGAACGCGCAGCGCTCGATGATCGCGAAGCGCGCGGGAGAGAGCGACGCGATTCCGGAGTTCCGCTTCGATATCGTGCTGCAAGGCGAGGGCGAGACGGCCTTCATCGACCTGTGAGTTGCGCGCGGTGAGCGCGGACGGGATCGAGCTGTTCGGTTCGCTGTACGGCACGCCGGCGATGAAGGACGTGTTCTCGGCGCGCGCGCGCGTGCGGAAGCTCGCCGCGGTCGAGGCTGCGCTTGCTCGCGCACAAGCGCGGCTTGGCATCGTGCCGCTGGCGGCGGCCGACGGGATCGTCGCCGCCGCGGACCAGGCGGACGACTTCGATCTCGCAGCCCTCGCTGCGCAAAGCGAAATCGTCGGCTATCCGATCGTGCCGCTCACAAAGGAACTCGCGCGGCGCGCCGGCCCCGAGGCGAGCGGTTTCGTGCACTGGGGAGCGACGACGCAGGACGTGCTCGACACCGCGCTCGTCCTCCAACTCCGTGAAGGGCTCGCGCTGCTCGAAGTCGACCTCCGCGCGACGATCGAGGCGCTGGCGCAACGCGCCGAACGTCACCGCGGCGACGTGATGCCCGGCCGTACGCACCTGCAGCACGCGCTGCCGATCACCTTCGGCTACAAAGTCGCCGTGTGGCTCGCCCCGCTGCTCGAACATCTGGCGCGCTTCGATGCGCTGCGTGCGCGCGTGCTGCGCGTGCAGTTCGGCGGAGCCGTCGGGACGCTGGCGTCGCTCGGCAACCATGGTCGTGAAGTGACCGTCGCGCTGGCCGAGGAACTCGCGCTCGCCGTACCGGACGCTCCGTGGCACGCCGACCGCTCCGCCTTTGCGGAGGTCGCGACGTTCCTCGGCGTCGTCTGCGGCAGCCTCGCGAAGTTCGCCGGCGACGTCGTGCTGCTGATGCAGACGGAAGTCGCCGAAGTGTTCGAGCCGTACGCCCCGGGGCGCGCCGGCTCGAGCACGATGCCGCAGAAGCGCAACCCGATCGCAAGCGAGTACGTCCTCGCGAGCACGCGCGGCGTGCACGCCCTCGTCCCGGTGGTCCTGGCCGCGATGGCCGGCGATCACGAACGCTCGACCGGCCCCTGGCAGAGCGAAGAGATCGCACTGCCGCAGATCCTCGTCCTCGCTTCGGCCGCCTTCGCACACGCGAAGGCGATCGCGCAAGGGATGACCGTCGACACCGCCCGGATGCGGCGCAATCTGGACGCGACGAACGGTTTGATCATGGCCGAAGCGGTCGCGATGGCACTCGCCGAATCGGTCGGCCGAGCGGAAGCGCATCATCTCGTGGAGCAGGCGTGCACCGTTGCGATCGAACGCGAACGGCCGCTCATCGACGTCCTCGCTGAAGAGCCCGCCGTGACGCGGCAGCTCGATCGCCGGCGTCTTGCCGAACTCTTCGACCCGGCGCGCTACGTCGGCGAGTCGTCTGCGGTCGTCGATCGCGTTCTGACGCGCTACTCCGAAGTCGCCCCGGGCCCGCGGTCCGTCAACGTTTGAACCATTTTTGCGATCAAGGTCCGCTCGCTGAGTTGTAGGCGATCCTTGCCGATGGTCTGCTCAAAGAACACCTGTTGAAAGCACGCGCCCAAGAGCATTTGCGCGGCCGCCTGCGGATCGATTCCGCTCGGCAGGCGGCCAAGCGATTGTTCCGCGGCGAGATAGTCCGCGACGGCTTCTGAGGCTCGGTGCGGACCGCGGCTATCGATGAGTTGGGCCTGGTACCGCTCGCGAAGCGCGTTCTCGGAGTAGAGCACCGCCATGAGCGGTATCAAGTCGCGATAGAAGGCCATCGTCTTGCGTAGGACTTCTCGCAGCCGTATGGCGGGCGTGGCGGTTCCGGCCTTTTCAGGCAGCTCGCCCATGTACTCGCGGTAGCTGGGAACCAAATACTCGACGACCGCCGTCTGGATGGCGTCGATTTTGTCGCTGAAATGGCGGTAGATCGACCCCTCGGCGATGCCGGCTTCGGCCGCGATCGCTCGGGTCGTCGCACCGGCGATGCCGTGCGCCCGGACGGTCGTGATTGCGGCTCTGAGGATCTTCTCACGGGTGTCGATCGCGGCATCCTTTCGGGAAGGGATGGTGTTTGGTGTGAGTGAACGCTCACTCACAACACTGGAAACGAGGTTCGCCAATGTACGCCTCCAGCCTGGTCGCCCATGTTTTCCTCACGACGCTTGCCTTCGGCTTCGCCATCGTCCTCGATTTCGTGCTGGCAGCCGTTGCCGCGAGCCGGAACCCCCAGACGATCCGCGTCGTCTACGAAGCCATCGCACGCTACGGCCGCTGGATTGGCCCGTTGCTCGGCGTCGGGATTCTGCTAGGGTTCGGGCTGGCGCATGAGCGCCACGACGGCCCGACGCAGCCATGGCTCCTGATGACCTACGCCCTGGTCTTGCTCGCTGCGTTTTTCGGCATGGGGGTAGGTCGCCGACGCTACGGTCGGGTCCTGGCAGCGGCGCGCACCGCGGAGAACACCGCGACGCCGGAACTCGAACGAGCGATCGCCGGCGCAAGCCCGCTGGTCGCATGGGTGATGCTCGCCTTGATGGCTGCACTCGTCGCCGTGATGTTTCTCAAGCCGTTCTCCGGTATGGTTGCGTGAAGGTCGTCGTTTTGGGAGCGGCCGGCGGAATCGGCCGTCACGTCGTGACGCAGGCACTCGAGGCCGGCCATAGCGTGACCGCGCTCCTCCGTGACCCGGGAAAGCTGACCTTGCGCCACGAGCGGCTGGCTATCGTTCGCGGTGACGTCCTCGACGGCGAAACCGTACGAAGCGCGATCGTGGGTCACGATGCCGTCGTCTCCGCGATGGGCGTGCGGGACCGCGCACCGACGACGCTCTATTCAGAGGGTGCGCGCAACACGTTGACGGCGATGACGGCTGAAGGTATACGCCGCTACATCGCGATTTCGGCGTCCGGCTTTCACCGCGACGCGAACGATCCGTTTCTGTTGCGTTACCTGGGAAAGCCGATCATCTCGCAGCTGTTGAAGGAACACTACGCGGATCTGATTCGCATGGAGAGCATCGTCGCCTCGAGCGACCGCGATTGGACGATCGTGGTCCCGCCTCGCCTGACCGACGGCCCACGGACGGGACGTTATCGCGAGGCACTCGACGTCAACGTGCGCAACGGCCTGTCGATCTCACGGGCCGATGTCGCCGATTACATCGTGAAGGGCCTCGCAAAATCCGCGCCGCAGCAAGCATTGGCCTTCATCGCGTATTGAGCATGAAGAACGCGATCCCGGCGTACTGCGTCGCCGCGGCGGCGACGACGAACAGATGGAACACTTCGTGGAAACCGAAGCGACGGGGCAAGAAATTCATCTGCCGGGTCGCGTAGATGACGGCGCCGGTCGTGTAGAGCAGTCCGCCGGTGAGGAAGAGTGCGAGTGCGACGAGCGGGACATTGCGGATGAGCTGGATTCCGGGGACGAGCACGAGCCACCCCATCGCCACGTAGATTGCAGCCGAAAGCCAGCGCGGCGCGTTCACGAACCACACCGTCAGAACGATCCCCGCGGCGGCGACCGCCCAGATCGCCGCGATCGTCCCGGTGCGCCACCAGCCCGAGAGGCCGGCGAACAGCACCGGCGTGTACGATCCCGCGATCAATACGTAGATCGAGGCGTGGTCGACGGTACGAAAGACGCGGGTCGCGCCGATGCCCGCGCGGACACCGTGATAGAGCGTGCTCGCGCCGAACAGCACGATGAGGCTCAGGCCGTAGATCATCATCGTTGCGAGCAGCGGCGGATCGTCGTGAAAGCGGACGACGAGGTATGCGAGCCCGCCGATCGCCCCCACGAGACCGGCGAGCGAGATGCGCGCGTCGACCGGTTCCTTCGCGAGGGACGTTACGGCGGCGGCGGCGCGGTCTTCGCGTTCCAAAGGTGCTCGGGTTGTTCCAGTGCGTGATTGATCCAGCGCGACCACACGAAGAGGGCGTCGGAGAGGCGGTTCACGTAGCGCACGACCTCGGGCGAGATCGGTTCGGCCTCACCGAGCGCGATCAGCAAGCGCTCGGCGCGCCGGCACACCGTGCGCGCTTGGTGCAGGAACGCGCCCGGATACGAGCCGCCGGGGTGGATGAAGTTGGCCAGCGGCTCGAGATCTTCTTGAGCGCGGTCGATCGCGCGTTCGAGCGAGGTCGCGTCGTCGGCCGTCACCAACGGCATCCCATCCCATCGATCTTTCGGAAGCGTCGCAAGATCGCTGCCGAGGTTGAACAGGACGTCCTGCGACCACGCCAGCCACTTGTCGAGTTCGCCTGCGACACCGTGCGCGCGCGCCAAATCTTGGACCGGCCGGGTGCGCTGCACGTCGGCGAGCGCGGTGCGCGCGATCCCGATCACCGACGAGAGCTCGTCGATCGTTCCGTACGCTTCGATCCGCAGCGCATTCTTCTTGACGCGCTGTCCACCGACGAGCCCCGTCGTCCCATCGTCGCCGGTCCGGGTATAAATTCGCGTCAGCTTGGGCATGACCGAATGCTTCGCGCCCGGATGGCGCCTCCATTTGGCGTCCGCTGCAGCGGTTGAAACAAACCAACTAATCTGGTAAACTAGCCTTCATGAAGTCCGTGGGCTTATTCGATGCAAAGACGCGCCTCTCCGAGATCGTGCGGGACGCGGAGGGCGGTGAGCCGACGATCATTCTGCGCAACGGTCGCCCGGTAGCGCAAATCGTTCCGATCGCGCAGCCCGGCAAACGCGAGTTCGGATTCGACGACGGCCTCGGATACATCGCTGATGATTTCAATGCACCGCTCCCGCCCGACGTGATGCGAGCGTTGGTCGAATGAAGCTGCTGATCGACACGCACGTCTTGCTGTGGTGGTTCATGCGCTCGGACCGGCTGAAGAAGAAGATCCGCGAGACGCTTGCGGACCCGGCCAACGACGTGTTCGTTTCGGCGGCAGCAACGTGGGAGATCGCGATCAAGACCGCGATCGACCGACTGACGCTGCCGGGTGATCCCGGACAATATCTTTCCGATCGAATTCGGCGGGCCGGCATCGCCGAGCTTCCCATTACGCCGGCGCACACGTACGGCGTCTTTGCACTGCCGCCGCATCATGCCGATCCGTTCGATCGTCTGCTGATCGCGCAGGCGCAGCACGAGGGGCTGACGATCGTGACCAGCGATCCGGTCTTCAAGCGATACGACGTGCGAAGAATCTCTGCCTGAGTGGGCCGACGAGAGAGGACGCTTCTGCACCTGCGCGAACCCCGGCCGGTTGGCCATGGAACGCATCCCGACGAAGAACGACGACCTCTCCGAGTGGTATAACGCCGTCTGCTATCGAGCCGAGCTCGTTTCGCAGGCGCCCGTGCGCGGGTGCCTCGTGCTGCGGCCGTACGGTTACGGGCTGTGGGAGCGTCTCCAATCCGAGCTCGACCGGCGCTTCAAAGAGACCGGACACGAGAACGCCTACTTTCCGCTGCTGATCCCGGAGTCGCTCCTGACCAAGGAAGCGGAACACGTCGAGGGGTTCGCGCCGGAAGTCCTATGGGTGACCGAAGGCGGCACCGAAACGCTGCCCGAGCGGCTCGCGATCCGGCCGACCTCCGAGGTGGTCATCGGCGTGATGTATGCCGAGTGGATTCAGTCGTATCGCGACCTCCCCGTGCTGATCAACCAATGGGCGAACGTCATGCGCTGGGAGAAGCGCACGCGCCCGTTCCTGCGCACGGCCGAGTTTCTGTGGCAGGAAGGCCACACCGCGCACGCCACCGAGCAAGAGGCGGCGGAAGAAGTCGCGCGGATGCTCGAAGTGTACCGCGAGGTCGCCGAAGACGTCTGCGCGGTTCCCGTCTACAAAGGCGAGAAGAGTGTGTCGGAACGGTTCGCCGGCGCGAACCATACCTTTTCGATCGAAGCGCTGATGCCGGACGGGAAAGCGCTGCAGTCGGCGACGTCGCACGAGCTCGGCCAGAACTTCGCGCGCGCCTATGACATCAAGTATCTGAGCGAGGATCAGTCGGAGCAATACTGCTGGACGACCTCGTGGGGCATGTCGTGGCGCATGCTCGGCGGGCTGATCATGACGCACGGTGACGACCGCGGGCTGCGCATCCCGCCGAAGATGGCGCCGACCGAAGTCGTGATCGTCCCGATTCCGCGCGGCGATACGACCGCGCTCTACGAGGCCGCGCGTGCGCTCTACGCGGAGTGCAAGGCGGCCGGACTGCGCGTGAAGCTCGACGAGCGGCCGGGGCAATCGCCGGGCTACAAGTTCAACGAGTGGGACATGCGCGGTGTCCCGATTCGCATCGAGATCGGCAACCGCGATCTGGAAGCCGGCGTCGCGACGCTCGTACGCCGCGACAAAGCGGTGAAAGAAGACGGGCAGAAACAAGCGGTTCCGCTCGGTGAGGTCGTCTCGCGCATTCCGGAGATTCTCGAGCAGATCCAGCAGAACTTGTTCGCTCAAGCGAAGGCGTTTCTGACCGAGCACACGTTCTCGACGACCGATCGCGACGAGTTCGTGCGATTGTGCACGGAACGCGCCGGGATGGTCGACGTCCCGTGGTGCGGCCGGCCCGAATGCGAGGCCGCCGTCAAGGAAGCGACCGGCGCGTCCACGCGCAACCTGCGTGAGCCCGCCCTGTATGATCGGTGCACCGCCTGCGGCGAGCCCGCCCGGTACCAGGCCTATTTCGCGCAATCGTACTAGCCCGACCGCGCTGCGCGCGACCGCTCTCGCGATCGCGATCGCCGCGTGCGTGCCGCTGGCCGCGCGGGCCGACGATCCGCGCGTCGCGGCGCGCAGCGCCGGCGGCGACGTCGCGACGGCGCGGCGCATCGCGGCAGCGCTGCTCGCGGGCCCCCTGCCGGCGCAACTGCTGCGCGTACGCTGCGAACGGTTGGGACGCCACGTCGACTGCGGCTTGGTGATCGGCGGGACGAAGTTCCACCGGAAGCTCGACCTGCCGGCATGGAACGCCGAGATCGCCGCACTGATCGACGGTGCCTTCGCCGCGGCACCGGAGCTGGACGAGCTCGACGTCTGGGCGACCGTGCCGCTGGACGCGCCGCACGGCGTGGTGGTCAGCGGTGACTACGCGAAGCCGACCTCGGCGACCGTCTTCTCGATCACGGTCCCACGTGCGCTACGTGGTGCGGTGCGGGCCCGCCTCGGCGACGGACGAGGCGTTTTCTGGGACCCGGCCTTCCGGGCGTCCTTGGCGAAGGGGACGAACGGATGATCCGTACCACGACGCTCCCCAACGGTCTGTGCGTCCTGACCGAGACGATGACGCACGTTCGCTCCGCCACGATCGGCCTGTGGTGCGACGTCGGTTCGGCAACCGAGCCGGCCGAGCGGCGCGGCATCTCCCACCTGCTCGAACACATGGTCTTCAAGGGCACCCCGCGCCGTACGGCGCGCGCGATCGCCGAGGAGATGGACGCGGTGGGCGGCGAGCTCAACGCGATGACCGACAAAGAGACGACCTGCTTCTATGCGCACGTCGTCGATCGGCATCTCCCACGCGCGGTCGACGTGCTGGCCGACATGCTGCAGCACGCGCTCTTCGACGCGGACGACCTCGCGCGCGAGCAGCAAGTCGTTCTCGAAGAGATCAAGATGTACGACGACTCGCCCGGCGAGGTCGTGCACGACCGCTTCGCGCGCACGCTGTGGAGCGGAGCGAACCTCGGCGATCCGACGATCGGCTACGCGCACACGGTGCAGGCGATCGGCCGCGATGAACTGCTGCGCTGGCGCGCGACGCGCTATGCTCCTTCGACCGTGTTCGTAACGGCGGCCGGAAACGTCGATCACGACACCGTCGTGCAGCTTGCCGCGCAGGCCTTCGCAACCTTCGCCGGCGAGGTCGTTCCGCCCGTTGCGGAGCGTCCACGGTTCACGCCCGGACTCGACGTGACGATCGACGAGACGGAACAGGCCTACGTGCTGCTCGGTACTCCGGGCCTCGCGATGCGGGACGAGCGCCGCTACGCGCTCTCGGTCCTCGACACGATTTTGGGCGGCGGCATGTCGAGCCGGCTCTTTCAAAGCGTGCGGGAGCAGCGCGGCCTGGCCTACGAGATCTCGACCTTCCAGCAGTCGTACCGTGCGGCCGGCCTGTTCGGCGTGAGCGCGGGCTGCACGCCGGAGCGCGTGCAGGAGTGCGTCGACGTGATCGGCGACGAGCTCGACCGCCTGCTGCACGACGGCGTCGGCGCCGACGAGCTGGAACGCGCGCGCGAGCATCTCAAGGGCAACCTCACCCTCGCGCTCGAGAGCACGTTCAACCGCATGTCGCGTTTGGCGCGCAACGAGCTCGTCCACGGCCGCCAGATCTCGACCGAAGAAGTCGAGGAAGCGTTCGATGCCGTCGACGCGGCGCAGGTCGATGCGCTGGCGCGCGAGCTGCTGGCCCCGGCGCAGCGCGGGTTGTGCGTGCTCGGCCCGGCTTCGGTGCGCGGCGTGCGGTTGGCGGGAGAAGCCGTCGCGTGACGGAGCTCTGGACGCCGAACCTCATCATCGCGGTGTGTCTGACGGTCGTCACCCAAGCGATTCAGATCGGCGCGTATGCGGCGCGGTACGCCGGCGTGATCACCGGACGCATCGCGACGGCGATCTCGCTGTTCAGCCTGCTCGTCACCGCCAGCCGTCTCGCCTCGCTGTTCATGACGCCGGCGCTCGGTGCGCTCGCCGACGGCCCGGCCAACTACGCGACCGACGCGCACCTCAAAGCCGTTCCGCCCGGATTGCTGGCGCACTTCGACCTGCAGATCCGGCTGATCATTGCCGCCGGTTCGGTCGGCATCCTGATCGGTGGGCTGCTGCTGCCGATGTTCTTGACGATGTTCGTGCGCGGAATCGGTGCGTTCGAGCGCTTCGGTTCGATCCCACGCGCGTTGATGCGCCTGTCCGATCCGCTGGTGATGCGCGATCTGTTCGCCGCCGTGCTGACCGCGCCGCGCTTTCGGCTCGCCAACTTTCCGATCTCGGCGATTCCGCGCCAACTGCTCGTGGCGAACGTCGTCCTCTTCGCCTTCTATTCGGTCGGCGTCGTCGCGGCCTATTACGCCAGCGTGCTCGATCTCCACGCTCGCCTCACCGCCGGCGGACTCTCCGGCCTGGTGAACGGCGTCGGCACGATCGCCTTCGCGCTGTTCATCGATCCCAACACGGCGTTCATCGTCGACCAGACCGTGCGCAACGAGCGCCCGCGGCGCGACGTCGGCGCGATGATCTTCTGGCTCATCGTCACCGCCTTCATCGGTACCATCATCGCCCAGCTCATCCTAGCCCCGGCCGCACAATACATCGCGGCGGTGGCCAACTTCTGGATCACCCACTCGAGACGCTGATGACACGTACGCTCCGCCTCATCGTCCTCACCCTGGCCTGTCTGGTGTTTCCGCTCGGCACGACCGGCTGCGCGTCGAGCATCGCCCAATGGATCGTCGAGACACGCAACCACCAAGGCGACGTCGCGCTCTCGCACAAGAACTTCCCCGACGCCTCGGTCGCCTATCAGCTCGCGCTCCAGATCGATCCCGCCAACCAGCACGCCCGCGCCGGCCTCACCACCGTGCAGGTGCGCATCGCCGAGACGCTGTTCGCCGCTTCGAAGTTCGAGGATGCGATCGCGGCGCTCGCGCTGGCGTCCAAGTTCTCGCCGTCGGACGATCGCGTTCAGAGCCTGAAGGCGGCGATCGAACAGGCGCAGATCAAACGCGACATCGTCGTGTCGAACTATCCGCAATACCAAGTCACCGGCACCGGGCTCCGACGAGCGTACGCGCAATTGAGGCAGCAAAACGCCGAAATTCTCGCGGCGCTCCAGCGGTTCGACTACACGTACGACACGGCCGATCTCTCCACCGCGATCCGTCAGAGCTACGCGCTCAACGAAGAAGTCACCCGGCTGACGAACCGCCTCTCGCAGTATCGCCAGCTGGTCGAATCCGGCATCCCCGAACACGGCACCGACAGCGTCGCCCCGCCTGCGTCCCTCTTGCCGCTGCCGTAGGGCGTCGCGCGCCTACGCGCGCATCGCTTCCACCGCCGTCGCGGCCATCCGCAAGGGCGACGGATGCGCGGCGAAGGCGAACATCCGTCGGCCGACGGCGTCGGCGCGCCGGTGCGTCACGAACCAGGGCGGTGTCGGGAGCAGCGTATGTTCGCCGTCGCCGAACGAACGGGGAAACGGCGCGAAGGGCGCGCGCACGACCGTCTTTTGCGGATCGTCGAAGAGGCATGTGTTGTGCACGACCCCGATCCCGCTGCCGACATCGGCGATCGTGTTCCCGGGGTACGCGCCCCAACTGGCCGTCGGGAGCAGAAAGCCGACGCCGGGCCACGTGTTGATCGTCACGGATCCATAGCGCAGTCCGGCGACCGCCGCGTCGAAGCTCGCACCGAGCTCCACGATGGTGCGCGGGTGGATGACGATCGCCGCGCCGAGCGTTCCGCGGAGCACGTCGTTGCAGAACGCGACCGCATTGCGCAGGAACGTCGCCGCGTCGCCGCCCGGGAGCGCGGTTTGTCCGAGCACCGGTCCGAACGCTTCGCTCGTGAACAGCGGCTCGCTGCGATCGGCGGGATCGAGATCGGGGACGAAGGTGCGCGGGTCGCCGCCGCCGGGCGGCGCGTGCGTCTGGGCGGTCGGGTGCGACGCGGTGATCTCGCCCTGGCGCTCTTTGGCGCCCGGGTAGTAGGCGGGACGCGGCGGGGCGTCGCGCAGCGCGTCGCGCACCTTCGCGATGAATCGCGGCGCGAGCTCCCAGCTCTCTGGGGTGACGAGGACTTGCGCGGCGATGCAGTTCGCGCCGGCGTTGTGCATCTTCATCGTCGCGACGTGCGCGGCCTGAAACGCGAGATCGGGCTCGCTCCACGGCCCGGGCACGACGATCACCGGCGTGACGTTGCCGAGTTCGCTCGTCACGGTCTTGGTGAGCAGCGGCGTCGCGGCGCGTTTGCGCGCGGCACCTTCCGCTCCGGTACCGAATACGATCGCATCGTGCGTGCGCTCGCCGCCGGTCAAATGGATCGCGTCGATCCCGGGATGCGCGCAGAGGTACGCGCCGACGTCGGCGCCGCCGTCCGCGATCCGGACGTAGCCTTCGTCGATCAGCGAGGCGAACACGCGCTCGAAGATCGGCAGCAAGTACGTGTTGACCGGGTTCAGTTTGAGTAATGCCGTGCCGCCGTGCGTGAAGAGCACGTTCAGGACGTCGAGCGGCGCGATGCTCGCGACGTTTCCGGCCCCGAGCACGAGCGTCACGCTCCCGGCGGGATCGGTGCGGTGATAGAAGCCGGCCGTGCGGGCGGGAAGCGACTCGGGCGTCACGCCCGGTTCCATCCAGAGCTCGCCCCGCACGCCACTGAGCAAGATCCGGTCGGACGATTGGACGGGGAAGACGTCGACGACGAGCTGGCCGTTCGCGCGGGTGCGCAGCGCGCTCGGCACCTTCGGCGATCCCGTCAGCGCGATCTCGCCGAGCGTCGCGATCAAACGGTCGAGCGCGACCAGCAGCGCGTACGGTCCGGCGAACCACTCCTCGCCGGCGAGCGGCGTCCCGGCGATTCCCTTCGCGCGCGCGGCGAGATCAGCCCACGACGACGCAACCTCGACGGTTCGCGTGCGCATCGCGCGGAGGTGCCGGATCTTCCCGGCGAACCCGAGCCGCGCCCACGCTTGGGCGTGTTCTTGCAGGGCGGCGACGTCGCGGTCGAGGTCTCCGACCATCAGCAGGGGTCGGGTGCCGATTTCCATGTTCGCCTCCAGTTCGCGTAGGCGCCGGACATCTCGCGGCGGCGGAACGCCTGCCAGCGCTCTTCCGCGCCCGGCAGCACCTTCGCCGCGTCCGTTTCGTAGACCGGCCACGCGGCCTGCGGGTCGAGCACCGGGAAGCGCGCGAGCCAGCAGTAGAGTTCGAGGTTCGTCTGTTTGAGGCGCGCGTGTTCGACGGAGATGTAGTAGCGCGCGCCTTTGCGGATCGCGCTCTGCTCGTCGAACGGCGTCCACAGATGCGGATCCTCTTCCCAGCCTTTGCGCCCGATCGTGTAGAGGATCGACGGATCGTAGTGCCCCATTACGACCAGCGCGCCGGGCGCGAGGGTCGCGTCGAGCATCTTCGCGCGCGCGTAGTTCGCGTGACTCCACGCGTAGTAGGGAGCGATCTCGCGATACGCCACGACGATCGCGGCGATCCAAACGGCCGCGGCGATCCCGCCGAGCGTCGCTCGGCGTTGGGGTTCCGCGCCCCAGCGTTCGACCGCCCGCGCGCACAGCCGTCCGATCATCAGCGCAGCCAGCGGCAAGAGCAGGTACAGGTAGTAGTCGACCCGCTCGACCGTGACGACGACGTACGCGTAGAGCAGTCCGCCGCCGAGCCAGCCCCACAGCAGTGCGTCGCTGCGCGAGCGCAGGGGAACGCAGAAGCCCAGAATCGCCAGCGTGAAACTGATCGGCCCGACCATCGTCGTCGCGAGCATCTTCAGGGCATGCGCGAAGGCGATCGCCTTCGCACCGAACGCGGCCGGCGACGTGAACGCCGCCACCAGCGACGGGATCACGTGCAGCCGGGTGATGCCGCTGGCCCAGTGCCATTCGGCGTGCGCGGAGACGAACACGTCGTACGCGACGAGCGGAACGAAGGCGACGGCGAACAGCGCCCAGAGCTGTACTCGCCCGAGCGCCCCGCGCCAGCCGAAGCGCGCGATCGCCGCAGCCGCGACCGGGATCGCCGCCGCGACCGCGACGGGCTTCGCGAGAAACGCGAGCGTCAGCAGCAGCGCCGCCGGCCACCACCCGCGCCATGACCGCGCCTCGTCATCAATGATCCAGCGTGCGCACGCATACAGCGCGCAGGTCGTGAAGAAGACCATCGCCGTGTCCGGCATGAAGGTGTGGCTGTAGTACCACGCGCCGGGGAGCACCGCGAACGCCGCCGCCGCGCACACGCCCGCGACCGCCGAGCGGAACACCCAGCGGCCGAACAGGGCAATCACGGGGATCGTCGCGATGCCGAACGCGAGCGAGATCAGCCGCCCGAAGACTTCGTGGACGCCGAAGATCTTGTAGAGCGTCGCGGCCAGGAACGGCACGATCTGCAGCTCGAGCTCGACGTAGTTCGGCGGCGGCCCGTTGTAGTCGGTTTGCGGAAAGAGCGGGTTGTACTGCAGCAGCGCGAAGTTGCGCGCGATCGCCGCGGTGTCCCCTTGGCGCCAGCCCGGATGGTCGAAGATCGGGTTGTGGATTCCTTTGAAGCGCAGCACCGCGCCGACGAGCGTGAACGCGAGCGTCGCGATCCAAAAGAGACCGCGGGCGTTCACGCGACCGACCGGAACGTCCAATACTTGTTGATGAAGAAGTTGACGACGATGCCGGCGCAAGTTGCCAGGAACCACGTCTTGTGTCCGCGGCCGAGGTACGGGCTCACCAGCGCCGAGACCACCAGGCCGACGCCGAGCGCCAGGACCGACACGCTCAGGAACTGCGCGCCCTCTTTGCCGGCGTGCCCGCTCGAGCGGAACGTCCAGCTGCGGTTGAGGAAGTAGTTGGAGACGCCGCCGGCCAGGAACGAGACCGAATAGATCGTGTAGTATTGCGCGGCCGCGGTGTGGTTCGGCACCAACCGCTGCAGCACCGTGAAGATCACGAAGTTCACCAGGAAGCCCGATGCGCCGACGATTCCGAACTTGACGAACTGGCGCACCCCGCGGCGTCCTTTGACGCGCTCAAGCAAGGTCGACCCGACGGGTGCGTTCACGCCACCCAATACCAATCGGCGAAGAGCACGGTGAACAACCCCAAGAGCGGCAGCGAGAACGCGACGTATGCATTGTTGAAAAACTGGCGGCCGCCCCACAGGCCGAACAGAGCGAACATCGGGAAGAGCACGAGCGCGAAGCGCTGCATGCTCATCAGACTCGACGTCGACATCGGAACCAGGATCGAGAGCGCCATGTAGACGGTATACGAGAGCCGCAGACGGCGCAGACCCAGGAACAGCGCCGCAACCATCAGTGCGGTGAAGGCGAGTTCCAGACCCTGGTTCGCGATCGTCTGCGGCAGGTGCGAGTGCGACATCTTCGTGATGGTGCTCGCGACGCTCTCCCACGGTGGCGTGAGATGGCGTCCCCAGTGCGCCTGCACGTGCGAGAACTTGAGCGGGTCGCCGCTCACGACCCAAAGATACGCCATGTAGGTCGCCAGGCCGAGTGGGACGAGCGCCAGGCCGAGCAGCGGTTTCACGATGTCGTCGAACCAGTAGCGGAAGAATTCGCGCCCGCCCTCTTTGGCGGCGATCGCCCACTCGATGAACAGCGGCGCGGCGAGCAGGATCCCTTCGGACCGCGTCAGCGCGGCGAAGAACCCGAAGACGCCGGCCATCACCCAGCGCCGTTCGCGCACGTAGTAGAACGACGCGACGGTCAGGAACACGAACAGCGACTCGCTGTAGACTGCCGAGAAGAAGATCGCCGTTGGAAAGATCGAGACGTAGAACGTCGCCCGTTGCGCGACGTGCCGGTTGTACTCGTGCTCGATCAGTTTGTAGAGGTAGAGCAGCCCGAAAAAGCTGGCGGCGTTCGAGATGATGAGCCCCGCGACGAGCTCCGAGCCGGTGAACACGCCGACGATCTTGATGAGCGCCGGGTAGAGCGGGAAGAAGGCGAACTCCGTACCTGAGTAGCCGTTCTTCGCGATGCCCAGGTAGTGCTCGGCGTCCCAGCGCCCCCAGACCGCCAGCAGTGGGTTCGTCGAGGCGGCGTAGTGGACGCCGGGCCGCTGCCCGATCACCATCGCGGCGAGTTCGGCGATGGCCAAGAGCGGCAGCCGCGTCACGATGAACGTGACCGCGACATCCCGGACCGTCTGGTTGAACCGCGCCGCCACGACCAGCTTGGCGAGGACGTACGCCCCCACCGCGACCGCTGCCGCGCGCGCTGTGCCGTGGGAGCCGGTGGGCGGGAGGAGCGTCCCCCAGAGCAGCATCAGCGCCGACCACGAGATGGCGTCGTATTGCAGCGCGGTGGCTTCGCTGACGTGGGTCCGGCGCGAGAAGTACCGTCCGTAGCCGAGCCACGCCGCGTAGGCCGCTGCGATACCGGCCACCAAGGCGAGCGGGAAGGTCGCGTCCAGGAACAACACGCCGTGCGGCCTGTTCAGCGCGAGCGCGTACCAGAGGAAGAAGCCGCCGCTCAGGCCGGCAGCACCGACCGCGGCGACGGCCGGGAGGCCGACCGCTGCGACGAGCGCGGCGGGCTTCGTTCGGGCGCCGTTTCCGACGAAGGCGAGATTCACGGTCGCACCCGTTCCGCGCCACCTGCGCCGGTTGCCTGCATGGAACGGCCGGGCCGGTCGGTAAAAGCCGCCGCACGCCCCGAACCGGAACCGTCGGGGGGCAGGATGGGGTCGGACGGTTCGGACCACCTCGCTTGGGGAGCAGAACTATTCCAATACGTTTCGATGTGATCGTCGTCGGCGCGGGCAGCGGCGGCTACGCCGCGGCCCGCACGGCGCGCGACCTCGGCGCCAGCGTCGCGCTCGTCGACCGCGGCCCGCTCGGCGGGCTCTGCATTCTGCGCGGGTGCATGCCCTCCAAGACCCTGCTGGCCACCGCCGATCTGCTGCACGACATTCGCAACGCGCGCGAGCTGGCGATCGACGTCGACGCCCCTCGGCTCGACTACCGTGCGCTTGCCGCCCGGAAGCGCGAGCTGGTTCGCGGCTGGGCCGACTACCGGATCGCAGGGATCGAGACGTTCCCGGTGTTTCATGGCGCGGCGCGCTTCGAGTCGCCGACCACGCTGCGGGTGGGCGACGACGTGCTCTACGCCCCGCGCTTCGTCCTGGCCACCGGCAGCGTCACGGCGCCGGCCGTCGTGCCGGGCCTGGTCGACGCCGGGTTCATCGACAGCGACGAGGCGCTCGATCTCGAGGCGGCGCCGAAGTCGGTGATCGTCTTGGGGGGCGGCTACGTGGGCAGCGAGCTGGGCCAGTTCTTTCATCGCGCAGGCGTACCGACGACGATCCTGATTCGTTCCGGTCACCTGCTCTCCGGGGAAGACCACGACCTCGGGCTGGGCCTCACCGAGTACTTCCGCGAAGAGGGAATCCGCGTCGAGACCGGGGCGCGCGTCGAGCGCGTCACCGTGCGCGCCGACGGGATGAAGGTCGTCCACTACGCGCAGGACGGTGCCGAGCACAGCGTCGCGGCGCACGAGATCTTCTACGCGCTGGGACGCGTGCCGAACGTCGAGGGCCTCGACCTCGAACGCGCCGGCGTCACCTATCACGCGATCACCGGCATCTCGGCCGACGACACGCTGCGCACGTCCAATCCCGACATCTTCGCGGTCGGCGACGTGACCGGAGCGTATCTGCTCGTCCACGTCGCGATTCAGCAAGGTGAGATCGCCGGGCGCAACGCGGCGACCGGCGCGCGCGAGCGGGTCGATTACCGGCTCACCAAGACGCACACTATCTTCACCGACCCGCAGGTCGCGGTCGTCGGCGAGACCGAGCGCGATCTCGAGCGTGACGGCATCCCGTTCCTCAAGGCGACGTACCCGTTCAACGATCACGGAAAAGCGGTCGCGCTCGGCAAGACCAAGGGCTTCGTGAAGATGCTGGCGTCACCGTCCGACGGCAAGATCCTCGGCGCGTCGATCATCGGTCCGGATGCCTCCGATCTCATCGAGCCGCTGATCGTCGCGATGGCGTTCGGTGCGACCGTTCAGGAGTATGCGCGCATCCCGCATCTGCATCCGACGCTGGTCGAGATTCTCACCTACCCCGCCGAGGAAATCGCCGAACAGCTCCAATCCGCGACGACCTTGGCCGTCGCCACGTGATGGCGCCGGACCGAGCGCAGGAGCATCGAGCCGAGCCGCCTTGGTCGTTGCGAGGTCGGATCGGGGGCCCCACGCGAAGCGTGGGGGGCGTGCAGCCTCGGGCGGAGCGCCTTTAAAATGCAGGCGGCTTTGGTGCAGTTCAAGCCGCGCAAGGGCGACCTCGCGGCGAACCTTGACGCGATGCGGGGCGTCTTCGCGCAATTGGCCGATGGGCCGGTCGAGCTGATCGTCTTTCCGGAAGCGGCGATGACCGGATACTTCCTCGAAGGTGCGGTGTACGAATTGGCATTCGACGCGCCGACGTTCGCGGCGAAGGTCGACGCGCAGTGGCGCGCCGCCGGCGGGACGCGGCCGGTCGACGTGGCGATCGGATTCTACGAGAACGCGCTGGGGACGTTTCACAACAGCGCGATGTACGTGCGCTGCGGCGGTCCCGACGGTGTCCACATCGTCCACGTGCACCGCAAGATGTTCTTGCCGACCTACGGCGTCTTCGACGAAGAACGCTTTCTCACGCGCGGCCGGCGGCTCTCGGTGTTCGACACGCCGTTCGGTTCGGCGGCGATCCTCATCTGCGAGGACGCCTGGCACGCGCTGATGCCGACCGTCGCGGCGCTCAAAGGCGCGCGGCTGCTGATCGTTCCGAGCGCGTCGCCCGGGCGCGGTCTGGGCGGCAACGGCGAGCTCGAGAGCACGACGCGTTGGAAGGCGCTCCTCGCCAGCGCCGCCGCCGAACACGGTGTCTACGTGCTCTACGCGGGACTTACCGGATTCGAAGGCGGCAAAGGGATGTCGGGTGCGACCTCGGCGTACTCGCCGCACGGCGACCTGCTGCAATCGCTCGGGCCGCTCGATCCGGGCATCATCCTCGTGCGGCTCGACCCCGCCGAGATCGACCTCGCGCGCGCGACGATGCCGCTGCTCGGCGACCTCTCCGCGGTGCTGCCCGATCTGTGGCTCGACGAGGAGATCCCGGTGACGCGCCGGCTCGAGGAACGCCCGTGACGCTGCCGGTGGTGGAAGCGCGGCTCGAAGAGCCGTCGCTCGCGATCGATCCGGCGCTGACCGCGCGCTGGCTGGAAGCGTTCCTGCGTGACGAGCTGATCGAGCGGCGGGCGATCGGCCGCGCGGTCCTCGGACTCTCCGGCGGCATCGATAGCGCGCTGGTCGCGTACCTGTGCGCGCGCGCGCTCGGACCCGAGAACGTGTACGCGATCCGGATGCCGTACAAGGCGTCCAGCTCCTCGTCGCTCACCGACGCGCAGCGAGTCGTCGACGCGCTGGGCATCCACGTCGAGACGATCGAGATCACCGATGCGGTGGACGGATATCTGAAGCATGCGCCGGACGCCGACGCGCGCCGCAAGGGCAACGTCATGGCGCGCACGCGCATGCTCGTCCTCTTCGATCAGTCGGCGCGGCGGAACGCGCTTCCGGTCGGGACGGGGAACAAGACGGAGCGGCTACTCGGCTATTTCACCTGGCACGCCGACGACACGCCGCCCGTCAACCCGATCGGCGATCTGTTCAAGACGCAGGTGTGGGAGCTCGCCCGCTATCTCGGCGTTCCCACCGAGGTGATCGACAAGCCGCCGAGCGCCGATCTCGAAGCGAACCAGACGGACGAAGCCGACATCGGGATCACCTACGCCAAGGCCGACCGCATCCTGAACATGATCCTGCACGGCTACAAGGACGACGCGATCGTCGCGCGCGGCCACGAGCTTGCCGAAGTGCGGCTGGTCCGCCGGCGGGTCGACGGAACGCACTGGAAGCGCCACCTGCCGACGACCGCGCTCGTCTCGAGTACGGCGATCAACGAGTTCTACTTGCGTCCGGTGGACTTCTGAAGCCATGCCGGACCCACGCGCCCGAGTGGACGATCCGTTGCCGCCGCACGGTTTCTATCCGGTTAGCCTCAACCTGGTCGGCCGCAGATGCGTCGTGATCGGCGAGCCCACCGATCGCGAAGCGGTGGAAAAGGTCGCCGCCTTGCGAGCGGTCGACGCCGACGTGGTCTGGCTCGACGATCCGTCGGCAGTGCGCGATGACGACGTGCGCGACGCGTTCTTCGTGATCTCGACGCCGCAGGACGAAGCGCTCTCGGCGCGGCTGCGCGCGCTCGCCGATCGCCACAAGTTTCTCTTCTGCGCGATCGACCAGCCGCTGCACGGCTTCGTCGCGATGCAGGCGATCGTCGAATCCGGCCCGGTGAAGATCGCGATCTCGACGGGCGGCGTCGCTCCGCGCGTCGGCAAGATCCTCAAAGAGGCCCTTCAGCACGTCCTCGATGCGAAGTTCGCCCGCTTCATCGATTGCCTCGCCACGCAAAAGCGTCGCGGCCGCACGACGACGCCCGAGCGCGCCGACCGCCGCGAGGCGATCGTCGCAGCAACCGAGGGCTTCGCGGTAGGCGCGCACGCGTCGTATCCGCAGTGGTTCGAAGAAGAACTCCGCGGGCTCGGACCTCAGACTCAGCCAAGCAAACTGCGCTAGCGTTGCCCCATGACCGTGATCCCGGCGCGGTTCGCCGCGGTCGTTCTCGTCGTTGCGCTTGCCTCGTGCGGAGGTGGAGGAAGCGGCACGTCGACCGTGACGCCCACGACCGGCGCGACGATCTCGCCGACGACGGCACCGACCATCGCTCCAACGACGGGGCCGACGACGGCGCCGGTGAACAGCGCGGCCTTTCTGTGCCCGACGAGCGATGTCGCGACGTCGGTCGCGCGATCTGCGAGCGGGAGCGACGCGGTGCGGCAGCGCCTCTCGCGCGCGCCGCGTGCGTCGCAACCATCCTCGACGCTGTTGGCCGTCACGTACGAGCGGACCATTGCGACGCGCTCGGCGGCGGCGGTCGCAACGAAGGAGCAGAGTCTGGGCGCCAGCGTCGTGCGCACGCTCGACTTTACGCACGTCAGCCGCACGACGCACGTCCTCTCGGTTCCCGCTGCGCAAGCCGCGACAATCGCCGCGTCCCTACGCGCGCAAGCGGGCGTCGTGAGCGTCGGCGCTACCGGGTATCGCCGCCACACATCGGGAGTGTCGGCGCCGTACTACACCACGGACCCGTACTTCGCGGGCTTCACATCCGGCGGGACGTTCCACGTCGCGCCGTATGCTCAGTCGGCGACGGTTCCCGGCGAGTGGGACATGCACGCGATCGGGCTCGACGACGCGTTTGCGTACGCGCAAGCCGGCAACGGCAGCGGGATCGTGAACGGGGCGGCGCTCGGGTCGTCGAGCGTGAAGCTCGCGATCATCGACACCGGTGAGGACACGACGCAGCCGGAACTCAGCCCGAAGATCGCCTACCAAAAGTGCTTCATCACCGGCGCGAGCGGCGTGCAGTCGACGTCCAACTACACGACCGATCCGCAAGGCCACGGAACCGACGTAGCCGGGATCGGGGGAGCGGCGACCAACAACGGGTTCGGCTTCGTCGGGGCCGGCGGCAACGTTTCGGTCTACGGCTACCGCGTGTTTCCGACGCCGGACGATACGTGCGCCAGCAACACGAGCACCAGCGCGCAATGCTCGACCGATACCGCCGACGTCGCGTCAGCGATCGTCGACGCGGTGAACAAGGGCGTCAACGTGATCAACATGAGCCTCGGCGGCGACAGCTGCACGAACGGTCAGGACAGCGACACCGTTGAGGGCACGGCGGTCGCCGACGCGATTGCCGCCAACGTCGTCGTCGTCGCGGCGGCGGGGAACGACGGCAGCTCGCCGATTGAAGCGCCGGCGTGCGACCCCGGCGTGATCGCCGTCGGCGCATCGGCGCTCGGAGACGGACAGGCGAACGGCACTTCGTCGGTCGGAAGCGCGTCGGCACCGGTCGAGTACGTCGCGTCCTATGCGAACTGGGGCACGCCCGCGGCGGCGGCCAAGAGTGCGTCGGCCTGGGGCATCGTCGCTCCAGGCGGTGATCCGAACGGCACCTCCGACGCCGACGACCTGCACTGGATCGAGCACATCTGGACGTCGACGCCATTCCGCTCGTCGCCGAGCGACACGACGTTTGCGGGTTCGTGCACCGACGACTATCCGAACAGCAACTCGACGGCACCGCCCGTCGATTGCCGGACCATGATCGCCGGCACGTCCCAGGCGACGCCGCACGTCGCTGGAGCCGCGGCGCTCATCCTCTCCGTCAACACTGCCTATCAGAGCCCCGGCGCGATGAAGACGTTGCTGTGCACGACCGCGGACGACATCGGCGACCCGCACGAGGGATGCGGCCGCCTCAACGTCTACCGCGCGATGGCGAAGGCGGTCGGCGATCCGAACCCGCCGACGTAATCGGCTACGCCCAAAGCTTGACCGGCTAGGCGCGCAGTTCTATCATTGTTCTTACGATGAGAGCCAGCCTCCAACGGATCGGCAACTCGCAGGGCGTTATCATCCCGAAGCCGATCCTTGCCCAAGTCGGATTCGAGCGTGATGTAGAGATCGAAGTGCACGGTGAAACGATCGTCATCAGCAAGCCGAAGCACCATCCGCGCGAAGGTTGGGATGCCGCGAGTCGGGCCCTCGCCGCTGCAGGGGATGATGCGCTCGTGTGGCCGGCGTTCACGAACGCTGACGACGCGGACCTGACCTGGTGACGCGAGGCGAGATCTGGCTGGCCGCATTGGATCCCACCCTCGGCAGCGAGATTCGCAAGACGCGTCCATGCCTGGTCGTGTCGCCGCCGCAGATGCACGACCACTTGCGGACCGTGATCGTCGCGCCGATGACGACGCGGTCACGGCCGGCGCCATTTCGGGTGCCGATCATCTTCGAAGGAACCGCTGGATTGGTTTTGCTCGACCAGATCCGCGCCCTCGACAAGGCCCGCCTGTTGCGCCGCCTCGGAACGGCTTCGGCAAAAACCATGCGCGAGACGCTCGGTACCCTGCAAATCATCTTTGTCGAGTGAGCTGCCACGTGGCGTACAAAGTTGCCGCCATCCGCAACCGTCCGCGAGACCGGGGCTGGGCGCGGCCACCTCGAAAGCAGTCCACGATGGCATCCGTTGAGATCGTGACGATCGGGACCGAGATTTTGCTCGGGCAGCTGGTCGATACCAACAGCGTCCACGTCGCGCGCGTCCTTGCCGACCATGGGGTGGACGTCTTCGCGAAGCACTCCGTCGGCGACAATGCGGATCGGCTTGCGGCGATGTTGGAAAACGCGCTCTCCAGGGCCGACGGCGTCGTCACGACCGGTGGCCTCGGTCCGACGGTGGACGACCTCACCAAGGACGCGGTCGGGCGCGCGGTCGGCAAACGGCTGGTACTGCACGAGCCGTCGCTGCGGGCGATCGAAGAACGCTTCCGCTCGTTCAATCGGCCGATGGGCGAGAACAACAAACGTCAGGCGTACCTGCCGGAAGGCTCCATCGTGCTGGACAACCCGCACGGCACGGCGCCGGGCTTCGTCGCGCTGCGCGATGACGGGAAGTTCGTCGCCTGCATGCCGGGGGTGCCGCGCGAGATGCGACCGATGCTCGCAGAGAAGCTCGTGCCGTGGCTGGTGAAACGGTTCGATCTGCGCACGGCGATCTACACGAAAACGCTGCACACCGTCGGCATCGGCGAATCGGACCTCGATGCGCGGGTCGAAGATCTGTTCCGCACGCTCGAGAACCCGAAGATCGCGATGCTCGCGCACGGCTTTCGGGTCGACATCAAAGTGATGGCGAAGGCCGCGAGTCGCGAAGAAGCGGAGGCGATGATCGAACCGGTCGCGGCCGAATTGCGCAAGCGCATCGGTGCAGGCTACTACGGAGACGACGACATCACGCTGGCCGGCGCGATCGTGAAACGGCTCGCGGAAGACGGCCGGACGCTGGCGACCGCGGAGTCGTGCACGGGCGGTTTGGTTGCGGAAGCCGTCGTCGCGGTAGCCGGCGCGTCGCGCGTCTTCCGCGGCGGCGTCGTCGCCTACGCGAACGACATCAAGACGTCCGTCCTCGGGGTACCGGCCGAGACGCTGGAAGAGGCCGGGGCGGTCAGCGAGGAGACTGCGGTCGCCATGGCGCGCGGTGCGCGCGAACGCTTCGGAACCGACGTCGCGATCGCGACGACCGGCGTCGCCGGACCGGACGGCGGCACGCCCGAGAAGCCCGTCGGCCTGGTGTGGTTTGCGCTGGCGACCGCCGACGGCGAAGTCGAGACGCGCCGGTTCACGTATCCCGGCAACCGGACGGACATTCGAGAGCGGGCAACCGTGGGCGCACTCGGTTTGATGTGGCGAAAGCTCGAGGGCGTGCCCGCGCGCATGGCATGATTGCGCTGTTACTCGGGTAAACCTGAGCAAAACCTAACGAAGCCGTAACTTGCCATGCTAGGTGGCCGAAACCGCCGTGCGAACAGCCCACGAAAGCGTGTGCCGTTTCATCCGGCGACACGCGGCTGCGTTGCCGGGGGGTATCAGTGGGCGCTTTTTCGTTGAACGTCGTGCACCGGATCGTCGCCGGCGCGGTCGCGGCCGCAGTGTTGTCGGCCTGTGGTGGCGGCGGAGGTGGCGGGTCCGCTACGCCCCCAACGCCGGGCCCGACCGGGACCGGTCCGACATCGACAAAATCGCTCGCCGTGAGCTCAGCCGGACCTGCGACCGCGTCGTTCGATACGATCATGGGCGGCATCAGCGCTAGCGTCACGATGCCCGCCACGACTGCCGCGTCCGCGACGCTCACCGCCACACTGTCCGCAACTCCTCCGAGCGGCGTTCCGACGGTGTCCGACACAGCCCGTCGACCGGCGACGATCGGCGGCACCCTGACGCCGATCGCGTACGTCACGGTGTCGTCTTCGGCGAGCGTGTCGTTCACGCTGACGCCAGGGGTCGTCGCCACGCTCTCCGGGTCGGCGCCGACGTACGGCTACCTCGCGGCCTACGACTCGACGCGCGGCTGGATCGCGACGGCGGGCGCGACGACCAAGATCGGGTCGAGCTTTACCTTCACGCCGCTCAATGCAGCGTACACGGTGACGCCGGGAACGAACTATGTGCTTGCCGTCTTTGCGGCGGCTACGCTCGTCGACGTCATGCCTCCGGGCAATACGGATCCGCTGACGTGCAGCGCGTATGCCATTCAGGCGAACGGCTACGGTCGCTTCCCGCAGTCGTCCGCAAGCCAGGCCGCCGTCGTGTCGAATCGTCTCTACGTAACGCGGCGCGCCGACGACCGCACGGCGAGTTCCATGCGAAACAGCGTGGCGGCGCTCCGCACCGTTCCGCTCGGCGGCGAGAACGGCGTCGTGCACGAAGCGATCACACTGCCGGCCGGCGTCGACGCGACCAAGGCTGCGGCGCAACTGCGCAGCGTCGCCGGCGTGGTCGACGTTGCTCCGGTACACCGTCGCTTCATCTCGAGCGATGGCGCGGCGAACGATCCGCTGCTCGACAACTCCCACCAGTGGTATCTCACGATCACGAACGTCGATCCCGGCGCCTGGGCCCTGTCCCACGGGACGGGGATCAAAGTCGCGGTGATCGATACCGGCGTCGACGAAACCAACAGCGACCTTGCACCGAAACTCGACAAGACCGAGAGCATCGTGGGCGGCATCGTCACGACGTCGGCGCAAGACACGAACGGCCATGGTTCCAACGTCTCCGGCCTCGTTGCCGCGACCACCAACAACGGTTACGGCTTCGCCGGAACCGGTTGGGACGTGCATCTGCTCGTGTACAAGATCTTCGCCGATGCGACCTCAACCAGCGATTGCCAAGGTGCGGACACCGCGGACGAAGCGGCCGCGATTCGGGACGCCGTAGCGAGCGGAGTGTCGGTGGTCAGTTTGAGTCTCGGATCGGCGAATAACGCCGGCGCGGGCGCGGATGCCGCGGAACAACAAGCCGTTGCGTTCGCGATTCAGAGCGGCGTCACGGTCGTGGCGGCCGATGGCAACGTAGGCCCTGGAACTCTTCCCGACTACCCGGCGGCCTACCCCGGCGTAATCGCAGTCGGCGCGTCCAGCGTCTCTGATTCGGCAGCGAATAGCTACGCGTCGATCACCTCGGAGAACGTCGCGTCGTATTCGAACGACACGCCGACCCTCGTGGCTCCGGGCGGCGACGCGATTAGCGACCCCCAGAACGCGCCGCCCGATTACCTGCACTGGATCGCCGGGTACGGCACGACGACCGCCAACAAGGCAGCCGATCGCTGCACCAACAGCGGCGGTGTCTGCGTGGTGCTCTTCAACGGGACGTCGCAGGCAACGCCGCAGGTCTCCGCAGCGGTGGCGCTCATGATGGCGAAGCACGGCGGAACCCGCTCCCTCACACCGGCACAAGTGCTGACGATCCTCACGGCCACCGCCCATAAGTTGCCGGGAGTCTCGACTACCCGCCAGGGTGCCGGCCGCCTCGACGTGCAAGCGGCGGTGTCCGGCTCGTAACGGGTCCCCCCGGCCGAATCGAGGGGAGACCTAAGGAGCGCCAGCCCGCCATCCGACACAAGGATGCGCGGGCTCGGCGTTTTTTCGCCCTGGGCGCCCGCGGCTGTGGAGGTTGGCGTTGTTGGGACTCGGCTTCGTTCACTCGCGATATGCGTTCCTCGGGATCGCCATCGCGATGACGCTGGCAGCCTGCGGGGGCGGCGGAGGCGGCGGGTCGGCAGTCCCACTGCCCGGCGGCGGCGCGACGGGCACCCCCACGCCGGCGGCGACGGCCACCCCCGCTCCGACCACGGCGACGAGCTCGTTCGCGGTCAGCCCAAGCGGCCCCGGAAGCGGCGCGCTCGGTCCGGTTACCGGATCGTCGGGTATCTTTTCGGCCACGCTAGCCTTCCCGGCCACGAGTTCGGGATCGGCGACGATAAACGCGACGATCAATGCGAGCCTGCCCTCAGGTGCGCCGACGGTCTCAAGCATGCGCCGGCGACCGGCGAGCATCGGCGTGTCCGGGATCGCCCCGCTCGTTTATCTGACGGTGTCGGCGAGCGCCAACGTCACGTTCGGAAAGCTCCCGAACCTAACGTTCACGTTGCCGTTCGCCCCGAACGCGGGACTTACGTACATCGCCTATTACGATCCCACCGCTAACCCCCAGACCGGGTGGAACTACGTCCAGATCGCACCGGCGCTGTCCGGGAATACGGTGACGTTCACCGGTCCGACGTCGCCGAACACGCAGTTCAACTCCGGCGTGACGATCGACTTCGTCCTCTTCACCGTGCCCAGCGCGATCCCGAGTCCGACACCGACACCGACGCCCACGCCCACGCCCACGCCCACGCCGACAGCGACTCCGACGCATTCGCCATCGCCGACCCCAGGGCCGACGGCTTCCGGGATCCTTTCGATCAGCCCGCTCGGCTTCGCGTCCGCCGGTGGCGGTCACGGTGGAGGCAATTGTCCGACAGGTTCGGGTGCCAATGGCTGCCCGAGCGTTTACGCGCTGACGTCCGATCCGACGAACGTCGCGGTTCAGCGCTTCGACTCGAGCGGGCAAGTCGCGGGGATCAACGCGAGCCTCACGACGCCGGCCAATGACGCGCTCCCCGATTCATCGACGAACCTCCAATATCGCTTCACGTCGAATCTCTCGGCCGGTCCATTTACGGTCGCGGTGCAGCAGATCCACGACGGCGCGCATCAGGTCTATTACAACCGCGCAGCCGATTCCATCGGTACCATCATCGCTTCGCAGCTCGCTGCGGTTGTTCGAGTGCCACAGGGTTCGAGGACTTCGGCGGTGCGTTCGCCGGCGAGTGGCGAGCGCCATCGCTTGGCGCCTCATTCGGCGAAGTCGCAGATCGCCGAGGATCGGCTCTACGTGCGTTTCCGCGCGGCAACGCTCCAGGCCCATGGTCGAACCGTGGCCGATGCAGTTCGCGCGCTCGGTACGGTGGGCGAAGAGCTGCGCACGGTCAAGGCCGATCCGCTGACCGTCGTTCGCGTCCCGGCGGGAACGACGGCGCAAGCGTACGCGGCTGCATTGCAGACGCGGCCGGACGTCGCGGCGGTGTACCCCGTCCATCGCCGCTACACGCTTTCGAAACCGCAATTCAACGCGAACGATCCGCACTTCACGCTGCCCGATCAATGGTATCTGTTTGCGGACGGTTTCCCGTACGCGTGGTCGTATTCCAGCGGCGCATCCGCCACGATCGCCGTCATCGACACCGGCGTCGATTTGACGAATACCGATCTGAGCTCGCAGGTCGTGTTCTCGGAACAAGTGGTAGGCGGCGTGCGCTCGGCCACCGAAACGGACAGTGACGGGCACGGCACCAACGTTGCGGGGATCGCGGCCGCGGCGACCAACAATGGCATCGGCTTTGCCGGCGCGTCGAACAATGCGAAACTCATCGCAATCCGAATCTTCGACGCATCCGGAAGCGCGTTCGGCTCGGACGAGGCGATCGCGATCGGCGACTCACTCAATCACAACGTCGACGTCATCAGCCTGAGCATTGGCGCGGAAGAGTCGTACGGCGCTACCGGCGGCGGATACGATGAGGGCGAATACGAGGCCGTCCAAGCGGCGCTCCAGGCGGGCACGACGGTCGTTGCCGCGGCCGGCAACAACCGAGACGGTGCTGATACGGGCGGAGACGGCTACAAGCATGTCAACCTCGACTACCCTGCAGGATATCCGGGCGTGATCTCCGTCGGCGCATCCCAACTCAACGATGTGAGCGGCAACGGCGTGTACTCGACCTCGACGGAGTCGGTGACCGTGTACTCGCAGGCCGGCGTCGGACTCGGCTTGGTCGCGCCAGGCGGCGGCGCCAGCGGCACGACGGACAGCGACGTCCTGCACTGGATCTGGAACTACTACTCGACCACCGCGACATCTCCGTGCTCGCAGCCGCAGACGCCGACGAACTGCACGGCATTCTTCAACGGCACGTCGCAGGCAACGCCGCAGGTGAGCGCCGCGGCCGCGCTGCTCATCTCGGCCGCTGGCGGCCACCATTCGCTGCAGCCCGCCCAAGTCGCGCAATTGCTCGAAAGCACGGCGGACAACATCAACGACCCGTACCAGGGACACGGGCGTCTGAACGTGTACCGCGCCATCGCCGCACTCGTGCAAGACCCGGGTGCTACCTCGACCGGGCCCCAAGCGACGATCCACTCCGCCTCACAAGCGATCGCCTTCGCGTACAACAACAGCGGTCAGAATCGCCCGGTGATCCTCGACTACGACTATCCGATCGGCGTGCCGATCTTGAGCGACGGCACGTTCCGCATCGCGGACGTCCGTCCGGCCGATGCGTCGACGTACAAGGTCGGCGTTTGGTACGACGGCAACGGTGACGGGGTCATCGATGCGGGCGACTACGTCGGCGTCTCCAGCGCGACGTGCTCGGTGAATGCCGCGTGCGCGATCGGCACGATCACCCTGCAGCCGGTGAGCGCCGGTTACACGCTGCCGTAGCTAGGCGCCGTAGCCGATGGCCTCGAGCTGCCGCTGCACTTCGAGGCCGTCGGCGAAGGTCGGCGCGTCGCCGCCACTGGTATCGATGCGAATGGCGAACGCGTCGAGCAGCGAGAGAAACCACGGGATGTTCGGGGCGATCACCGCGTGCTTGGCATGCGGCGACTCCTTGATCTCGAGCTCGTCTTGTTCGTCGGGGTCGATCGCGAAGAGCGTCAGATCCGAGAACCAGCCGCCGGCGGCGACCGCGCTGCGCACCTCACCGTGGACGCCGACTGTCAGCGAATCGATGATTGTCGTCGAATCGGAGCTGACCCGCGCGATAACGCCGTCCCCGTAGTCGACCCAGGCGAACGCGCCGTCGGCGACCGTGCTCTCGAAGGTACCCTCGGCGTCGGTGCGGCGCCGGTTCGCGGTGCGCATGAGGCCCAGCGTCCGCTGCGGCGTGCGGCCTGCCAACTGGTTGGCCAGGTCGAAGAAGTGCGGCATCACGGCGTTCGCGATCCCGCCGCCGGCTTCGCGCGAGAACCACCAGCCGCGTTTGCGGTCGGTATTGCGCTCCAGCAGCTCGCTGCTCATGCGCGCCACCTCGATCTCGCGTAGCGCGCCGATATGACGGTTTTCGATCAGTTCGAGGATCGCGCGGACGGTCGGCACGTAGCGGAACTCGAACGCGAGCGCCGTCGCCGTCGCGGCCCGTTCGGCGGCGGCGACCATCTCTTCGGCCTGCGCGACGGTGAGCGCAAATGGCTTCTCACAGAGCACGTGCTTGCCGGCGGCGAGCGACGCGAGCACGGAGGGATGATGGTCGAACGGCGGCGAGGCGACCGCGACGACGTCAAGATCCACGCCGGCCAGCATCGCCTCGGTCGACGGAAAGGCGTGCGGGATCTTGCGTTCGCGGGCGACGCGCTCGGCGCTCGACGGCGACGCGATCGCGACGACCTCGAAGCGCGGGTGCAGGGCGAACGCGGGCGCATGTACCGTCCCGCCGAATCCCGTGCCGACGATCCCTACCCGCAGCTTGCTCATCGCGACTCCTCCGTTTGTTGCACCGACTGCTCGAACAACAGGAGAGCACGCGCGAGTTGCTCATCGTCTATCGTCAGCGGCGGCGCGATCGTGATCGACGTCCCGGTCGGACCCGATTGCAGCAGGACGACTCCCGCGGCCAACGCGCGCACGACCACCCGGTTGGCGAACGCGGCATCGCTGAACTCGACGCCCCAGAGAAAACCGACGCCGCGGACATCGCGAACGTGCGGGTAGCGCCGCAGCATCTCGAGTCGCGCCCCGAGCGCGGATGCGCGCGAGCGAACGCGGTCGATGAGCCCCAACTGGTCGAGTTGATCCAAGTTTGCGAGTGCAGCCGCGCACGCGAGCGGGTTGCCGAGGAACGTCGAGGTGTGCAAAGCCTCGCCCGTACTCTTCGGCCAGGCGTCCATCACGCGCGCCGTCCCGATCGTGGCGGAGAGCGGGACGCCTCCGCCGAGCGCTTTCCCGACGCAGAGCAGGTCGGGGACGACGCCTTCGTGCTCGCACGCGAACATCGCGCCGGTGCGACCGAACCCGGTGTAGATCTCGTCGAGAACGAGCAGCACGCGCCGCTCGTCGCAGAGCGCGCGCAGGGCGGACAAGAAGCCCGGCGGCGGTACGATCACGCCGCCGCGACCCTGGATCGGTTCGATGACGACGGCGCCGATCTCACCATCCGCGTCGAGCGCGGCGCGCACGTCTGCGATGGCGCGCTCGACCGACGCGCCGGCGCCCGGATACTGGAGGAACGTCGCGCGGTCGACGACGAGCGGGGCGAACGGCGCCCGGAACTTCTCGATTCCGGCTACCTCGAGCGCACCCAGCGACAAACCGTGATACGCACCGGCGTAAGCGATGACGCGCGGTTTGCCCGTCGCGAGCAGGGCGGTCTTGAGCGCGAACTCGACCGCTTCCGAGCCCGACGTCGTGAGGTACGTCTTGCACAAATCGCCGGGTGCGAGGGCGGCCAGCGCTTCCAAAAGTTGCGTGCGGACTTCGGTGGGATGGACGTCGCCCATTCCGTGAACGAGCCGCTGCGCTTGATCGGCGATCTCGGCCGCGACGTAGGGGTTCGTGTGTCCCGTCGCCGCGACGCCGAAGGCGGACGTCAGATCGAGGTACCGGTTCCCGTCGACATCGATGACGAGCGACCCCGATGCGCGCTCCCAGAACACCGGATAGTCTTCACCGAGGTACGTCACGCCGGGCGCCTCGCACGCAGCCAAGCGAAGGGCGAGTTCGCGAGAACGCGGGCCGGGAATCTCCGTGACGATCGATTCCAGGCCGGTCATTCGCAGTCGATCCAACGCACGAAGTCGGCGATTCGGGGAAGGCCGCCGTGGTGCCCGGTGAGCGGCGGATCTTGCATCGTGCCAAACGCCGCGATGCGCACGGCGTCGATCCGTTTGGCGAGCGCCGCGTCGCGTTCGTCCGGTCGCACGACGCCCAGCGCCTGCACCGGCAATCGGTGTTCGGCGACGTATGCGGCGACTTCGTCGTCGGAATCGATCGTGATGAGCGGCAACACGCGCGGCAGAAACGGGGGCGGCTCGCTCGGCTGCGCGACCGCGAGCGTGAGGCTTCCGCCGCGGACGATCGCGCCCGGGCCGCCGGAGGCGGCGCGGAACGCAGCGAGGCTGCGGTACGCACCAGCCGCGGCGACCCGCTGCGGCGGCGGCGTGCCGGGCGGGAACTCCAAACTCATCCGTTCGCCGGCATCGGCCAGCCGCCGAGTGAGATGCTCCAGCGCATCTCCGCGGGCTTCGACGAACAGGGCGTGCAGCGAAAGGCACCCTTCTCCGTCGTAGAGCAGCGCGTCGCGCACGATCGCATCGGCCTGCGCGTCTTCGATCCGCTCGATGTCTTCGCGCGTGAGACGACCGATGCTGGCGCGATGACCGAACGGTACGAACCGCGTCTCGACACCGCACCGCTCGCGGATCGCGCGCAGCGCCCCGTCACCGCCGAACGCGACGACGACGCCGGCGTCCGCGAACAGCGTCTCCTCCGCGGAATCGTCACCACCGGTCCAGACGTGCGCGCGGGCGGCGTCGGCGAACGCGGGGTGCTCCTGCGCGAGCGAGGCGAAGAACGCGCCGATCAAGGCATCGCTGCGGTCCTTCACCACGACGTCGCATTTCGCGCACAGGCCGAACAGCGCCGGAACGAGCGCGACGCCGATCGTGGTGTCACTCGAGATGACGACGGCGCGATCGACGCCGCGCGCCCACGATGCGGGCGCGCCGGCCCGCGGGGCGAACCCGTCGAGCGCCTCGAGGCTGCCGAGTTCGGAACCGATCGCGGCTTCAAGCGAGCGCACGGTGATTCCGAAGAAAAGCCGGTCGAGCGCATACTCGACAACCGGGGTGCTGTAGCCCAGGCGCGCTTCGATTGCGGCGGTCACGCGTACCCGCGGCGGGAAGTCGGCCTCGCCCCAGCGCTCGGCCGCGTCGGCGATATGCGCGGCGATCCGTCGGGCCGAAAGAGCGCGCAGGGAGCGACCGCTCACGTCAGGATGTCGATGGGCACTCGGCCGTACATTTTAGCGTCCCAAGCGGCAGGCCTCCGCCTGCATTACCAGTACCCGGCAGAATCAGCGGCCTCACGGTGTGGGCGACCGCACTTCCTTCGTTCACTCGGGTTCAAAATGAAAGGAGTAGGCGTTTGTCACATAGACGCTTGCTCGGCCTTCTCGTTGGCACGGCACTTCTCGCCGGCTGCGGCGGCGGTGGCAACACCACCCCCGCCCCCGCCCCCGTCGTCGTCCCGTCCGTCGACCCGAACTCCGGCACTGCGACCCAATCGATCCCCGCGTCAGGGGGGTCTCTCTCCGCGACCGCCGGCACGAATACGGTGACGGTCACCGCGCCGGCCGGCGCGTTCCCGAGCGGCGCTACGGTGACGCTCACGATCGTCTCTTCGAGCAGCATCCCGGCATCGGGCCAACGGAAGGTGCAGGCCGCGCCCTCAGGCCAACTCGTCGCCTTCACGATCGACGCCGGCAGTGCGACCCCGGCCGTGCCGCTGACGGTCGCCGTCACGGGCGCCACCGTCCCGAGCGGCGCCACCCCGCGTCTCTCCGGCTACAACGCCGGCGCTTACGACGACGTGGCGGCCGAGTCGGCCACGGGCTCGACGCTCACCACGACGTCGGACGTTCACTTTCCGGGCGTGACACTCACCTCGAAGACGCTGTACGTCCTCTACGCTGGCAGCGCCCTTGGCAGCGGCGACGGTACCATCACGGTGAACGGCCCAGCCGCAGCCGTCCCAACCGGGTCGACGGCGACGTTCACCGCGGCGGAAGCGACCGCCAACGGCTTCCCGTACCTCGCGCGCACGTTCACGTACGCGCTCGACAACCCGAACGCGGGCGCGATCAACGCGTCGAGCGGCGTCTTCACCGCCGGCGCGACCGGCGCCGGCGCCACGGTGACGGCGACCGACACGTCGGTTGCCACCCGCACGGGCACCAAGGCCGTCTCCACCGCGAGCAGCCGGCCCGGCGTCGGAACGTCGGCGCGCTACACCGGCGTGCTGACCGAGAACGACACGAACAACATCATCGGTTCGAGCCCCGTTTCGGCGACCAGCACGGCCGCGGTGACGAGCAACGTCACGACCTCGACCGACGGCTTCGGCAACACGGTGTTCTCGAACGCCGAGTCCGACGTCGCGCAACTGCGCACGACCTTCGTCTCGACTACCGCGACGGTCGCCTACCAGAACGTCACCGGCGGCACCAACGTGCGGACGCTGAGCACCATCGCGACCGACTCGAGCGGCGTGTCGCTCGAAACCGACTACGCCTCGACCAACGGTCTGGTCACGATCCTGCCGGAGACGGACGGCATGACGTTCAGCAACGACGGCGCGCTGACGTACAAGGAAACGGATCCCGGGATCAACCCGGGCGGCGTGACGACGACGAACGTCGTGAACGGCGACGGAACGTACACCCGGACGACCAACACGATCGACTCCTTCGGGAATCCGCAGCAGGACGTCTCCACACAGACCGTCACCTTCACCGGCCAGTACCTCATCCACGAGCTGGCCGGACCGGGAACGGCCGGTCGCGCGTTCACCTTCACTGCCCCCGCGGGCGGTAACCCGCCGACGATCGGATATTACGACCTCACCGCCGCCGGCGCTCTCGGCACGCAGCGCGGGCAGATCCAGCCGGCCTTCAACTGGCTGGCGAGCGTGACGCGCCTCGTCACCGAAACCGACACGGTCGCCGCGAACCAGCCGCTCGACGCATCCTGCGCTCCGACGTCCGCGTACGTCAAGAACTCGACGCTCGTGAAGCAGGTTCTCACCACGGTCGACATCGTCTTCGGCACCTACGAGACGCGCACGAGTTCGTCGTACGATCAGCCCGGACCGGGAACGGTCTGCACGGTCGTCTCCGACGCGATCCAAAACTTCTACGATTACAGTGGGCAGGAAGGCGGCTTCCGCCTCTTCCCGGCACAGTCGTCGACGCCGGTCGCGACCGTGCAGATCAAGGAATCGCTCTCGCTGCAATCGGTCACCACGCCGAGCAGCAACGCGCGCAGCGCGCAGTCCGTCGGCGGCGGCTTCGTGCTCCCGCGTTCGGTCGTCGTGAGCCGCGTAGACTCGATCGTTCATCAGAACGCGATGAAGCGTCTACTCTCGCTCCGCAAAGCCGGAGGGAACCGCTAATGAAGGCCATCATCACTACCGCGCGGCGCCTCGCCGCTGCGACGCTGATCGCCGCGCTCGCAGCGTGCTCGGGCGGCGGCGGCAGCAATCCGAGCCCTGTCGTTCCGGCCAACCCCGGCAATGGCAGCAACACCACCACCCCGAGCTCGTCGCTCGTGTCCACGCTCATTCCCAATGCAAACCTCTCCAATGCATCAAAGCTCGGGCCGGCGAAGAACCTGACGTTGGCGATGCACGTCGTCGTGCGCATGAAGGACGCGCCAGGACTTGCCGACTACGCGCGCGGCGCGAACGACCCGACCGACGGACGCTATCGACAGTGGCTTACCGCGTCGCAGATCGGCGACCGTTTTGGCGCTTCGCCGAGCGACTATGCGGCAGTCGCGCAGTACTTCGCGAAGTACGGCATGAAGGTCGGCGGCTACAAGGCGCGCCTGTCGTTGACCGTAGCAGGGACCCAGGCAAACTTCGAAAAGGCTCTCGGCACGTCGATGGCGATGTACAAATCGGCGGACGGTCGCATGATGTACGGACCCTCGGGTGCGATCCACTTCTCGCAGGCGCTGCCGGTTTCGTCGATCGCCGACGCGGTGGCGGACCCGCAGCGCATGCGTCGCCAGTTCGTTCGGGGCGGCGGTGGACAGTCCAGCGTTACCGGCGACACACCCCAGCAAATCGCCTCTCTGTTCGACTACACCGGCGCGTACGGTGCCGGATACACCGGCGCAGGGATCAACTTGGGGATCATCGGCACGGGCCCGATCCTCCAGCACGATTTCAGCAAATTCAAGAGCATCTTCGGCCTGACGGGAGCGTCAACGCTCACACAGGTGAACGCCACGTCGAACGCGGCGGCAAATACCGCCGTCAACAATCCGTTTCCGTTTTTTGGCGGTTCGCCGACCGCAACGCCGCCGCCGACGACGGGCCCGTGCGGTGGCGCTCTTCCGGGCTGCAACCCGGAAGACATCGAAGCGCAGATCGACACGGAGCAAGCGGCGCTCGCAAGAGACGCGAACATCCTGTTCTATCTCGCGTACGTCCCCGTGGAGCGCTACGACCCGAACGTGAACAACTGCGCGCCCGATCCGAACACGGGCAAGGGGTATGCGTACGAGGGTATTGGCGAGGACGACGATTCGCTACAGCAGGCGATCGCGGACAACGACGCCGGCTCGAATGGCCCCGACATCCTCTCGCTCAGCTACGGCGGCAGCGAGCTCGGGTACGGTCAGTTCATCGCAACGAACCAGCTCGGGACCTGGGATCCCACCGCGCTCAAGCCTTCGGAATTCGCGGCTTTGGCAGCCGAAGGGGTAGCGGTCTTCGTCTCGAGCGGCGACGCAGGTGCCGAAGAATGCGCGCGTCCGCGCATCAACGGCTTCATCGACAACCTGTGCGTCTCGTATCCGTCGGGAGATCCGAACGTCATGTCGGTCGGCGGCGTGACCGCTCCGATCAACAATGCCGGGCAGCTCATGGGCCCGATCACGGCGTGGGGGCAGCAGACGTCGCCAGGCGTAGTTTCGGCAGGAGCGAGCGGCGGCGGCAAGTCGATTTTCATCCCGCGACCGAATTGGCAGGGAGCAGGTTTGGCGACCGGGACCACTCGCCTACAGCCTGATGCCTCGCTCCTTGGCGATCCGGGGACCGGTTCAGCGACGCTGTACAACTCGGACTTCGGGTTGCAAATCGCCCGGTACGGCGGGACGAGCGTCGCAGCGCCACAGATGGCTGCGATGTGGGCACTCGTGCTCGATGCGTGCAACAAGACGGCGTCGTGCAAGGGCAAAGGAACCGGAACGCGTCCGTTCCGCCTCGGCAACGCGGCGCCGTACTTCTACCGCATATACAATAACCCGGCCCAGTACTCGGCAACCATCTACGATGTGGTTTTTGGAAACAACGGCGTCGTCGGTTGCGGACAGTCCGCTCCCGGTTGCACCGCACCGGCCACACCCGACCCGGGGTACAACTCGGGAGTCGGCTACGATCTCGTCACCGGCGTCGGCGTGCCGTTCGCCCGTCACCTGATCACGGCGGTCGTCGGCGTCTAGCCGAAAACCACCGCGACAATGAGAGCGCCGGGCATGCGTGCTTGGCGCTTTTTCTTGTGCGCCCGGCATGGACGCTTGACTTGGAGGTGAGAGTCCTCTACGGGGCCTGGTCGTGGCAACCGTTAGCCAAGGGCAAGGGCGTCCGCCGCGAGGCGGAGTCCGAAGGAAGCCGGCGGCAAAC
>Ga0207416_1000138_pt1 | contig 134745 bp, 133 predicted proteins | sample PaiPotPPM11metaG_FD_184107 | JGI IMG/M metagenome (GOLD analysis project Ga0207416, IMG submission 184107) | Iron sulfur acid spring bacterial and archeal communities from Banff, Canada, to study Microbial Dark Matter (Phase II) - Paint Pots PPM... ...
AATCGCCGCCTCAGTCAAAGGGCGTGGGCCGGTTTCTAGCTCAGACGGTCTCGAGCCGGATAGCTGAACGCCGGTCTCCCCGCAGAGGTCAGGTCCATCCTGACCCCTACAAGGCGTTATATCAGCTGCCGCTACCCCTGGATCTCTCTCAACAGGTTGGCCATCTCGATCGCCGCTTCGGCGGCTTCGGCCCCCTTGTTGTTCTTGGGCCCCGAGCGCGCCAGCGCCTGGTCCTTGTCGTCGGTCGTGAGCACGCCGAAGGCGATGGGCACACCGGTGTCGAGCTGCACCTGCATCAGGCCAGAGGCAGCCTGCATCGCGACGACTTCAAAGTGGAACGTTTCGCCGCGGATGACTGCGCCGAGGCAGACGATCGCGTCGTGGCCGCCCTTCTCGGCGAGGGCCAGCGCGATGACCGGCAGCTCGAGCGAGCCGGGAACCCAGAAGACATCCGGATCCTCGACGCCGTGCTGCTGCAGCGACTCCTGCGCACCTCTGAGGAGACGTTTGGTCACGTCCTCGTTGAAACGCGCCACCACGATTGCGATGGTCAAGTCGCTTCCATCCAAGTCTGGCGTCGCGCCCTTCTCACCCACAGCCCTTGATTACAGCAGGTGGCCGAGCTTGTCTTTCTTCGTTTTGAGGTAGCGCTCGTTGTGGGGGTTCGACCTCACCTGGATCGGCACGCGCTCGACGACCTCTAGACCGAAGCCCTCCAGGCCGTAGATCTTCTTCGGGTTGTTGGTGAGAAGGCGGATTTTTCTTACGCCTAGGTCGTAGAGGATCTGGCTTCCGATGCCGTAGTCGCGCTTGTCGGGAGCGTGGCCCAGCGCCTCGTTCGCTTCGACGGTGTCCATTCCTTTGTCCTGCAGGTTGTAGGCGTGCAGCTTGTCGAGCAGGCCGATCCCTCTCCCCTCCTGGTGTCGTATGTATAGGATGACGCCACTCCCCTCCTCGGCGATCATCTCCATCGCGGCGTGCAACTGCGCGCCGCAGTCGCAGCGCAGGCTGCCGAAGATGTCGCCGGTGAGGCACTCGGAATGCGCTCTGAGCAGGACAGGCTGTTTGGAATCGATCTCGCCGAGGACGAGCGCCAGGTGGTTCTCGTGTCTCAGGACGTCCTCGTACGCGTAGAGCCTCCACGCCTTCTCGGGGTCGCCGATCGGGATGACCGCCTCGACGCGGCGGGCGACCAGCTTCTCGTTGCGACGGCGGTAGGCGATGAGCTGCTCGACGGTGATGACTTTGATTTGATGCTCGGCCGCGATCTGCTCGATGTCCGGCATCCTTGCCATCGTGCCGTCCGACTTCATCAGCTCAGTGATCACGCCGGCCGGGTAGAGCCCGGCCATCGTGGCGAGGTCGACCGCGGCTTCGGTCTGCCCGGCCCTCGTCAAGACGCCGCCCTCAGCGGCGCGAAGCGGGAACGTGTGGCCCGGCATCGAGAAGTCCAAAGCCTTCGCGTCCGGGTCGAGCACCTTGCGGATCGTCGCCGCGCGATCGTGGGCGGAAGCGCCGGTCGTCGTGATGTCGCGGGCGTCGATGCTCACGCTGAACGCGGTGCCCAGGCGGCTGGTGTTGTGCTCCACCATCGGCGCGATGCCGAGCTCGTCGAGTCTTCTTGCGATCACGGGCATGCAGACGAGGCCGGAACCGTGGTGCGTCATGAAGCTGATGTGGTCGGGGGTGACGAGTTGGGCGGCGACGACCAGGTCGCCCTCGTTTTCGCGATCCTCGTCGTCCACGACGATGACGAAGTTGCCGGCTTTGAAGTCGGCGAGCGCCTCGGGGACGGTGGCCAGGGTCATTGGTTTGACGAAGTCTACCGGCGGAGGTTTCGGGCTACGTATCTCGCTATCACGTCGGCTTCGAGGTTGACCACGGTGCCTCTTTTGTACTGGCCCGCAATCGTCATCTCGAGCGTGTGCGGGATAAGCGCGACCTTGAACGTTCCCGGAGGTTTGTCCACCCCCGCGACGGTCAGGCTCACGCCGTCCACGGCGATCGAGCCTTTGACCGCGACAAGCCTGCGGAGCGCCGTCGGAAGCTCGATCGTGACCTCACGCCCCGTCGCCGCGGTCTGAACCGACATCACGGTGGCGGTGGCATCGACATGCCCCTGCACGAAGTGGCCGTCGAGGGTCGAGGCAGCGCCGAGCGGAAGCTCGAGATTGACTCCGGACCCCGGTTTCAAGGCGCCAACATTCGTCCGCCGGAGCGTCTCGGGGACGACATCGGCGAAAAAGACCGGCCCTTTCTTCTTCACCACGGTGAGACAGCACCCGTTGACGGCGACGCTGCTTCCAAGTTTCAGGTGCCGCGTGATCCAGGCGTGGTCGATTCCGAGGCGGCTGCCCCGGACCTCCACGACCGTCGCGACGGCGCTAACTATCCCGGTGAACATTCACGTAGCCCGTGATCAGGATGTCATTCCCGACGCGCGCGAAATCGACTTCGGTCAGCCCGCTCGCGTCGGCCAGATGCTCGAGGCCTTCACCGCCAAGTGGTCCGGGCGCAGCCCGTCCCCCAATCAGCCTGGGTGCGATGTAGGCGTAGACCTTGTCGACGAGACCTTGGGCGAAGAAGGCTGCGTGCACCTCGCCGCCGCCTTCCACGAGGAGACTGATGATGTTGCGTTTGCCGAGCTCGTCGAGGAGATCGGGGAGCGAGACGCGACCATCGGCGGTGGCCGGCAGCTTCACGACCTCGGCGAGACCGACCCGTCCCGGTTTCGTGGTTGCGATCAGTGTGTTGGCGCCGACGACCCGCGCCGACTTTCGGATTCGAAGCTGGGAATCGAGCACTATGCGCACGGGCTGGCGGCCGTCCTCGCCGTCGAGGCGCGTTGTGAGCTCAGGGTCGTCGGCGATCACGGTGTTGATGCCGACAAGGATCGCGTCGTGCTGATGGCGCAGGCGGTGGCCGTGTGCGCGGGCTTCATCGCCGGTGATCCACCGCGATTCGCCGCTGTGGGTGGCGATCTTGCCATCGAGGCTCATTGCGAACTTGGCGGACACGAAGGGGCGGCCGGTCAGGCGGTGCTTCACGTAGAACTCGTTGAGCCTTTGGGCACGCTCCTCGTGGATCCCGACCGTGGTCCGGATTCCGGCGGCATCGAGCTTTTGCACTCCGGCGCCGCGGACTCGTTGATCTGGATCGATCATCGAGATCACCGCCCGCGCGATACCCGCCGCGATCATCGCGTCGGCGCAGCAGGGGCTGCGATGGGCGTGAGAGCACGGCTCGAGGTTGACGTAGAGCGTGCCGCCCCTTGCCCGCTCTCCGGCCTGGGCGAGCGCTGCCTCTTCGGCGTGCGCCTGGCCAGGCACTGGGTGAAAACCCTCGCCGGCGAGGTGGCCTTCGCTGTCGAGCACGACAGCTCCGACCATCGGGTTGGGACTCGTCCGGAAGTCCGCCTGGAGGGCCAGTTCGAGGGCGCGCGCCGACCAGTGAAGGTCGGCGCTGCGCTCGCCCTCTAGGGGATGTGCATCAGCTGTCATTGAAACAACCGAATTAGGTCTATGAGATTCTCCATCTGCTTTCTTGCGCTGGATCCAATTGTCTGTTCGTTTTGACCCACCTTCAGTGAGCTGAAGAGTGAGTTATAGGTGAACAAGCCCTCGGGCTATTAGTACCGGTCAGCTCAAAGAATTGCTTCTCTTACACCTCCGGCCTATCAACCTGGTCGTCTACCAGGGCCCTTACCCGGTTAACCCGGTGGGAGACCTTATCTTGGAGTTGGCTTCGCACTTAGATGCTTTCAGCGCTTATCCAAACCGGCCATGGCTACCCGGCGCTGCCACTGGCGTGACAACCGGTACACTAGCGGGCCGTTCAACCCGGTCCTCTCGTACTAGGGTCAACCCTCCTCAAGTCTCCTGCGCCCACGGCGGATAGGGACCGAACTGTCTCACGACGTTCTAAACCCAGCTCGCGTACCGCTTTAATGGGCGAACAGCCCAACCCTTGGGACCGACTCCAGCCCCAGGATGCGACGAGCCGACATCGAGGTGCCAAACCGGGCCGTCGATGTGAACTCTTGGGCCCGATAAGCCTGTTATCCCCGGGGTAACTTTTATCCGTTGAGCGACGGCCATTCCACACCGGGCCGTCGGATCACTATGCCCGACTTTCGTCCCTGCTCGACCTGTATGTCTCACAGTCAAGCTCCCTTATGCCATTGCACTCTGCGCCTGATTTCCGCCCAGGCTGAGGGAACCTTTGGGCGCCTCCGTTACTTTTTGGGAGGCGACCGCCCCAGTCAAACTACCCGCCAGGCACTGTCCGGAACCCCGATCAGGGGCACCGTTAGAGCTAAAGTTCAGCGAGGCTGGTATTCCACTGTTGGCTCCACCCGGGCTAACGCCCGAGCTTCACAGCCTCCCAGCTATCCTCTACACGCTAAACCCCAGTCCAATGCCAAGGTGTAGTAAAGCTCCACGGGGTCTTTCCGTCCTGCCGCGGGTAACCTGTATCTTCACAGGTATTGCAGTTTCGCCGAGTATCTGTCCGAGACAGCGCCCAACTCGTTACGCCATTCGTGCGGGTCGGAACTTGCCCGACAAGGAATTTCGCTACCTTAGGACCGTTATAGTTACGGCCGCCGTTTACCGGGGCTTCAGTTCAAGCCTTGCAGCTCTCCCCTTAACCTTCCGGCACCGGGCAGGCGTCAGCCCCTATACGTCCCCTTACGGGTTCGCAGAGACCTGTGTTTTTAGTAAACAGTCGGTTGGGCCATTTCATTGCAACCCTCAACGGCTTCGGAGGTAAACTCCTACACCGCCAAAGGCACCCCTTCTCCCGAAGTTACGGGGTTATTTTGCCGAGTTCCTTAGACAGATTTCTCTCGATCGCCTTGGAATCCTCTTCCCATCTACCAGCGTCGGTTTGCGGTACGGGCACCTGCATTCTCCCTAGAGACTTTTCTCGGAAGTTTGGGATCAGCCACTACGCCTCCCTCGCGGGAAGCTCCCCATAAGCTCTCAGAATTAGCGCTCCGACGGATTTTCCAATCAGAGCTCCCTACGGCTTTGGCCGGACACATCCGATCGTCCGGTTGGCCTACCCTGCTTCGTTCTCCCATCGGTGATAACGAACGCGAGGTGGTACTGGAATGTGCGCCAGTTGTCCATCGCCTACGCCTTGCGGCCTCGGCTTAGGCCCGACTGACCCTGGGACGATTAACGTAGCCCAGGAAACCTTAGATTTACGGCGGGGGGATTTTTCATCCCCCTTTACGCTACTTGTGCCGGCATTCGCACTCGTGCAAACTCCACACGGACTTACGTTCATGCTTCAACGCTTGCACGAAGCTCCTCTACCAATCGCAGCTTGCGCCGCGACTCCATGGCTTCGGTGAAAGACTTGAGACCCGATCATTTTCGGCGCCACTTCACTCGACCAGTGAGCTGTTACGCACTCTTTAAAGGGTGGCTGCTTCTAAGCCAACCTCCTGGTTGTTTGTGCGAAGCGACCTCCTTCGCCACTTAGTCTTTACTTTGGGACCTTAGCCGATGGTCTGGGTTGTTTCCCTTTTGACCGTGAAGCTTAGCCCCCACGGTCTCACTGCTGCTGTTTAACCTGCCGCCATTCGGAGTTTGGTTGGGTTTGGTAACGGGGGAACCGCCCCTAGCCCATTCAGTGCTCTACCTGCGACAGCCCACAACAACGCTGCCCCTAAAGGCATTTCGAGGAGAACCAGCTATCTCTTGGTTCGATTGGCATTTCACCTCTACCCACAGTTCATCCGCTCAGTTTGCAACCTAAGTCGGTTCGGACCTCCACGGAGTTTTACCTCCGCTTCATCCTGACCATGGGTAGGTCACCAAGTTTCGGGTCTACTGCCTACGACTACAGCCTCCTTGCGGAGGTCATGCCCTATTCGGACTCGCTTTCGCTACGGCTCCGGGTGTAAACCCCTTAGCCTCGCCACAAACAGTAACTCGCCGGCTCATTCTACAAAAGGCACGCCATCAGCCTGTACACGCTCCCGAAGGATTGTGTACCTAGGCCTTTGACAGTTTGTAGGTCCAAGGTTTCAGGTTTCTATTTCACTCCGCGCACTGCGGTACTTTTCACCTTTCCCTCACGGTACTCTTCACTATCGGTCACCAAGAGTATTTAGCCTTACGCAGTGGTCTGCGCGGATTCCCCCAGGATTCCGCGTGTCCCGGGGTACTCGGGTGTCGTTACGAAGACCAGTCAGTTTTCGCCTACAGGGCTTTCACCTTCTATGGCGCAGGTTTCCACCTGCCTCTGCTAACCGCTGGCTTTATAACTTCGCTCGAGCTCGGCAGAGCTCGATAAACGATCCCACAACACCGCGCGCGCAACGCCTGCCGGCTTGGCACGCACACGGTTTAGGCTGCTCCCTTTTCGATCGCCTCTACTAAGGGAATGATCTCTTCCTCCGGGTACTAAGATGTTTCAGTTCCCCGGGTGCCCTCCACCTGGTCTATGTGTTCAACCAGGGGTGCTCGAGCATTACCTCGAGCGGGTTGCCCCATTCAGAAATCGCCGGGTTTTATCGTTCGCTTCCAACTCCCCGACGCTTATCGCAGGTAGCCGCGTCTTTCTTCGGCTCTTGGTGCCTAGGCATCCACCTCGGACCCTTACTAGCTTGTTCGACCTATAACCACTCTTCAGTCGCTGAAGCAATGACTACAAGTCACGAAAAATCAGAAAGAGGATCCAGATATTGCATTACGGCATTCTGGAGATCTCGATAGACCTATTCGGTTGTCAATGTGCTGGTGGAGATGAGCGGATTCGAACCGCTGACCCCCTGCTTGCAAAGCAGGTGCTCTCCCAGCTGAGCTACATCCCCTGGGGCACGGCAACGCCGTGCTATTAGCGACACCCGCCCCGCGCAGCGGACTGCTGGCGTAATCGGATGTCTCCCTCCGCACGCGGATCGCCGGACCCGCGGGAGGTTTTCAGACCTTGAAAGTCTGAAGAGTGGGAAAGACAGAACGAATTCCCTGAATCTTGTTTGCTTGTGCACTCCGAAAAAACGAAACGCGACGGATTTCCACCGCGAACTGAGCCGCCTCCCTTTTATCTTTCGATAAAAGATCCCGCGCTTTCGGGACGATTACTCTTCGCCGATTTGACCAGGTGCGCCCTGCGCGCCCCCGGCGTCGCCGACTACTCTTCACCAACCTAATCGCGTTTGTTACTGCGGACTCTGACTTGACGAGCCTCCAACAAAGGAGAAGCTCCTTAAAGGAGGTGATCCAGCCACACCTTCCGGTACGGCTACCTTGTTACGACTTCACCCCCCTCACCGGGCACTCCTTCGGCGCCTCCGTCCCTTACGGGTTCGGCCAGCGACTTCGGGAGCACCAGACTCGGGTGATGTGACGGGCGGTGAGTGCAAGGCCCGGGAACGTATTCACCGCAGTGTGCTGACCTGCGGTTACTAGCAACTCCGACTTCATGCTGGCGAGTTGCAGCCAACAATCCGAACTGAGACCGGCTTTAAGGGATTGCCTTCACGTCGCCGTGTCGGGACCCGTTGTACCGGCCATTGTAGCGTGTGTGTAGCCCTGGACATAAAGGGCATGCGGACTTGACGTCATCCCCACCTTCCTCCGGGTTTCGCCCGGCAGTCTCCCTAGATTATTCAACTAAGGACAGGGGTTGCGCTCGTTGCGGGACTTAACCCAACACCTCACGGCACGAGCTGACGACAGCCATGCACCACCTGTGTAGAGATCTCTTGCGAGAGGCGCTCGCTTTCACGAGCGTTTCCTCTACATGTCAAGCCCAGGTAAGGTTCTTCGCGTTGCCTCGAATTAAACCACACGCTCCGCTGCTTGTGCGGGCCCCCGCCTATTCCTTTGAGTTTTAACCTTGCGGCCGTAGTCCCCAGGCGGCGAACTTAATGCGTTAGCTGCGGCACTGATCGGGTCAATCCGACCAACACCTAGTTCGCAACGTTTAGGGCGTGGACTACCCGGGTATCTAATCCGGTTCGCTCCCCACGCTTTCGCGTCTCAGCGTCAGTTACAGGCCAGGAAGCCGCCTTCGCCACTGGTGTTCCTCCAGATATCTACGCATTTCACCGCTACACCTGGAATTCCGCTTCCCTCTCCTGCACTCTAGCCAGGCCAGTTTGCAATGCAGTTTTCGGGTTGAGCCCGAAGATTTCACATCACACTTAACCAGCCGCCTACACGCGCTTTACGCCCAGTAAATCTGGATAACGCTTGCCCCCTACGTATTACCGCGGCTGCTGGCACGTAGTTAGCCGGGGCTTTCTCGGAGGGTACCGTCGATGTCTTCCCCTCCAACAGTGGTTTACATCCCGAAGGACTTCATCCCACACGCGGTGTCGCTCCGTCAGGCTTTCGCCCATTGCGGAAGATTCCTCACTGCTGCCTCCCGTAGGAGTCGGGGCCGTGTCTCAGTCCCCGTGTGGCTGGTCGTCCTCTCAGACCAGCTACCCGTCATCGCCTCGGTAGGCCGTTACCCCACCGACTAGCTGATAGGCCGCGGGCCCACCCCATCGTGCATTGCTGCTTTTTTCACCAGCCATGCGACTGGTGACTACATGCGGTATTAGCAGCGGTTTCCCGCTGTTATCCCCCGCGATAGGAAAGGTTGCCCACGTGTTACTCACCCGTTCGCCGCTAGGAACTCATCTCCCTTGCGGGAAATGAGCCCTCGCTCGACTTGCATGTGTTATGCGCACCGCCAGCGTTAACCCTGAGCCAGGATCAAACTCTCCGTCAAAAACGGAGGACCCAGAGCGTTCGCCCTGAGTCTTCTCAGACTCTCAGAGTCTTTCCCACTCTTCAGTTGTCAAGGTGCTGGCTCCTTCGAGCCGAACCTGGTTCTTGCCACCCTTTTGGGCGCACGAAACCTGTTCGGGGGAGGAACCTGCGAATGATACCCGCCTTCAGGCCAAGATTGCAAATCGGCCGGAAGAGGCCCTAGAACGCCCGGCGGCCTGCCATCGCCCTGGCCAGGGTGAGCTCGTCCGCGTATTCGAGGTCGCCTCCCACCGGCAGGCCGTGCGCCGGCCGGGTCACCTGGACGCCGAGAGGCGAAAGCGCCCGCTGCAGGTACACCGCCGTCGCCTCCCCTTCGATGTCCGCGTCCGTGGCGATGATGACCTCGGAAACGGCCTCGTCGCGCACCCGGTCGAGCAATTGCTGGACGTGGATCTGCTCCGGGCCGATCCCGTCGATCGGCGAGATCACCCCGTGGAGGACGAAGTACAGGCCGCTGAACTCCGCCGTCCGCTCGATCGCCAGCACGTCGAACGCCGACTCCACGACGCACAGCACGGAAGCGTCGCGCCGCGGCGACAGGCAGATCGCGCACAGGCTGCCCTCGGCGATGTTGTAGCAGCGCTCGCAGAAACCGATGCGGTCCTTGACCTCCTCGATCGCCCGCGCCAGCGAGTCGGCGCGCACGCGATCCACGCGCAGCAGGTGGAAGGCCAACCGCTGCGCGGTCTTCGGACCGATGCCGGGGAGCCGCGACAGCTCCTGGATGAGCCGCTCCAGTGGTTCGGGGAGCTGCGGCATGCGGCCCTAGAGCAGACCGGGCGGCAGACCCAGGCCGGACGTCAGCGCCTGCATCCTGTCCGACGCCATCTGCTTCGACTTTTCCATCGCCTCGTTGACCGCCGCGACGACCAGGTCCTGCAGCATCTCGGCGTCGCCGGTGGCGTCGGGGTCGATCCGCACGGACACCAGCGTCTGCGTGCCTGTGGCGACGACCCTCACCGCTCCGCCACCGACCGTCGCCGAAACCGTCTCCGTCTCGAGCTCCTTCTGCAGCTTGCCCATTCGGTCCTGCATCTGCTGGACCTGGCGCAGCATCTTCATCGGATCCTTCACTCGGAGACCTCCTTCACCCTCGTCACCCGCCCGTCGAAGCGACGCACGACCTCTCTCACGAACGGATCATCCTCCGGGCTTGCCGGTCGCGCCGCCGGCTTGGTGCCTTCCGATTCGCGGAGCCGATATTCGATTTTCGTCGCCTCGCCCAACCACTCGCGCACCAGCGGGATGAGCTGCGGCGATTGCTCCTGCGCCTTCTTGTGGTGGAACCCATAGCGAAACCAAAGGATCAGCGTCGACCCGTCGACCTCTGGCTGCGCGTCGAGATAGACCGCGCGCACCGTGCGGTTGAGCTTCTCCAGCACCTCCGACCACCCACTAACCGGCTTCACCTCCCCACTCGCTGGGGAGGTCGACGCGCGAAGCGCGTCGGGTGGGGGCGAAGGCTTCACCTCCCCACTCGCTGGGGAGGTCGACGCGCGAAGCGCGTCGGGTGGGGGCGAAGGCTCACTGATCACCGTGGGCGTCCCCAGCTCCACCGCGAGGCGGGCCAGCGTCGCCTCGACCAGGAACCGCGGCTCGGCGTGCCGCCGCACCTCCCCGTCGAGATGGAGCAGCGCATCGAGCACAGCGGACAAACGCCGCGCGCCGGCAAGGTCGTGCTTGTTCAGCGCCGCGAGCAACCGGTCCCGGCACCCCTCCATCAGCCCCCGCACCACCTGCCGCAGCTCAGCCCCTGCGGCGTACACGCCGTTCAGCTCCGCCAGCGCCTCGCTCGCCTCGCCCGACAGGACATGGTCGAGCAGCCCATCGAGCATGCGCGGGTCCGCGATGCCCAGCAGCGAGCGCGCCGACTCGAGCGTGATCGGCCCCGAGGCCAAAGGCACCAATTGGTCCAGCAGGCCGACCGCGTCGCGCATCGATCCCTGCGCGGTGCGCGCGATCAACCGCATGGCGTCGTCATCGACGGAAACCTTCTCGGCCGCAGCGATGTGCGTCAGCCGGGAAACGATCTGGTCCTCGCCGTGCCGCCGGAAAACGAAGTGCTGGCACCGACCGATCACGGTGAGCGGCATCTTCTGCGCGTCGGTCGTGCACATCACGAACACCGCGTGCGGCGGCGGCTCCTCGAGAGTCTTCAACAATGCGTTGAACGCGTCCCCGGTGAGCCCGTGCGCCTCGTCGATGATGTACACCTTGTAGGGCCCACGCGCCGGGGCGAGGTTCACCTTCTCGCGCAGGTCGCGCACATCGTCGATGCCGCGGTTCGACGCCGCGTCGATCTCGATCAGGTCGAGCGAAGCGCCCGCCATCATCTCGAGACACGAATCGCACTTGTTGCACGGCTCGGCCGACGACCGCGGCCGCCCGGTGCAGTTCAGCGCCTTGGCGAGCAGCCGTGCGGCCGACGTCTTGCCCGTGCCGCGCGAACCGCTGAACAAGTACGCGTGCGAGACGCGGCCGGAGATGATCGCGCCCTGCAGAGCGCGCGACGAGGCGTCCTGCCCGACGAGGTCGGCGAACGTCTGCGACCGGTACTTGCGGTAGAGCGACTGGTACTCAGGCATTGAATTTCAAATGGTCGCGCACCCTCGCTTCGATCGAAGACCCCCAGCCGCACAGCGGTTCGCGGCTCTGGCCAAGATGGCTGCGGCACCCCCGGGAGCTCTCCTTACCGCTGCTTCCTTCCGGACCTGACGGGGTTCGGAGACCCGAGCTGCGCAGGTCCCGACCTTCAACGCCGTTTGCCGCGGCCGGTTCTGAGAACCCAGACCTCAGCGACGGAATTCGGTCCGGCTAAGGCGGATTGCCGGTGCAGGGTACCGCCAGCACCCCACTTAGCGCGACCGCGCTCCATCTTACCCGGCCTCAGGAGCCCCGGCCGGACGCCTCAGCGCAAAGGCCAGGTGGACATAGGTGGCGACAGTTGCGATTGGAATCACCACCTCGGCGGCATTCAACAGCCCGCTCGAATCCTGCCTCAGGGCTCGGAACAGGCACACGCCACCCAGCAGGACGAGGATCAAGACGGTCGACACCCGGCCCGTCACCGTGTGGCGCAGCTCGGGCCGGTGGCCCGTGGCAATCAAGACGCCGCCCGCCAACGCCGGCAGCAGGTACCGCGCGATGACGACGAGGGCGAGCCACAGTGGAAACGTTCCCCCCACCGCAAGGCCGATTGCAAGCGCGCCTGTCAAGACGCCGTCCACCACCGGATCGAGTCCTCCGCCCAAAGTCGATGGATGAGCGAACCGCCGCGCGATGGTGCCATCGACGAGGTCGGTGACCCCCGCGATCGCCACGACCAGCGCGAGCAACGCAAAGTCTTGATGGAGCGAGTAGACGAGCGCCGGGGCCGCGAGATATGCACGCGCCAGCGTGACCTGGTTGGCGGGGCCGGGCAGCAGCCCGCCGACCGCCGCTACAGTCACGAACCAGAAAGACTCGAGCCACGCCGGCCCCGGCTGCCCGCTCAGCCACGCCCACGCGAGGCCCGCGATGACATAGAGGGTACCGGCGATGCGCGCCGACCGGTCTGCGTACACGCGGACTAGTGTGGCGAAGGCGAAGGCGACGGCGAAGCCGAGGACGACGGCGAAGCCGAGGACGACGCCGCCGGCACGGAGTACGGTTTCTCACCCGGGTACGGGTTCGCCCCGCACGGATACTGCGGTTCCCCCACCCCCTTCAGGAAGATCTCGTTGTACCCGCCGCTCGACACGTACCCGCCGTCGTACGCGCACACCTGCCGCGTCACCACGCCGGGCGGCTGCACCCACATCGCGGGCCACGCGTGCGATGAGTAGTACTCCTCGAGGAACGGCTTCCAGACCGAGATGCCGACGTTCTCGCCGAACAGCACCGACGTCGGACACTGCCACCCCGACGGCGGAAAGTTCGTCGCCAGGTACGCGTACCCCGAGTTGCACGTCGGTCCCGCATCTATGTGCATCAGCGAAGCGGCCACCGCGAGGTCCGGCGTGTAGCCGATGAAGATCGACCCGGTGTACGCCTCGGTCGTCCCCGACTTGCCCGCCACCGGCCGCCCACCGAGATCGCCGAGGTACATCTTCACCGGCCCGCGCAAGAGGTCGGTCATCACGTAGCCGAGCTCAGGGCTGATCACCTGGGTTCGACCAAAGTTGGGGTCGAACGCCTCCAGGACGTTGCCCGCGGGGTCGGTGATGCGCAGCACACCGTGCGGGCTGATCCGGTAGCCGCCGTTGTCGAACGCGGAGTACGCGGCGAGGTGCTCCGACATCGAGATAGCGTCGTGGCCCAGCGTCGTCGCCACGCCGTCGGGATTCTCGATCGGCGCCGTCACGCCTAGGTTGTGCAGGAACGACACCACGCGGTCACCGCCCTCCGACGCGTACGTCCACAGCGCGGGCAGGTTGCGCGACTGGGCCAGCGCGCTGCGCAGGGTGATGTATCCCTCGTGCTTGCCATCCCAATCGCTGAACGTGTGTCCCCCGATCACAGACGTCTGGTCGTTGACGAGCGTCGCCGGCGTGATGAGCCCGGCCTGGAGCGCAGCGCCGTACGTGTAGACCTTGAACGACGAACCGACCCCGCGCCACCCGAGCGGGTCCATGCCCGTGAGGTTGATCTGCCCGCGGATCGCGGGGTTGTCGTAGTTCGCGCTGCCGACCATGGCGATGATCTCTCCGTCGCTCGGATTCATCACCAGCATCGCGCCCGTGTTCACACCCCGCCGCGCGTAGGCCTGCACGCCGGACTTCACCCATTTGTCGGCCATCGCCTGCGTGGCGAGGTCGAGCGTCGTCGTGATGCGCAGGCCGCCCTCGTAGAGCGCGAGGTCGCCGTAGCGCTGCCTGACGTACTGGATGACGTAGTCGACGAAGTGCGCGGTCATAGGGTTGTGCGCGATCGGCAGCGCCTTGTGCGCCGCGATCATCTTCGCTATCAGGTCGCTGCCGTACATCGCGTCGGCCGCAGATGCGCTTACGTCGCCGACCGTGACCACGCCGTTCAGCACCTGCCGCCATCTCTCTTTCGCCGCCGTCACCTGGTCCGGCGTGCCGAACGGGTCGTAGTCGCTCGGCGCCTGGGGCAGCCCGGCGAGAAACGAAGCCTGCGCCCAGCTCAGGTCGCTCGCGTGGACCTGGAAATACGTCTCGGCCGCGGCCTCCGCGCCGTACGCGCCGTTGCCGTAGTTGATCGTGTTCAGGTAGAGCTCGAGGATCTGCTGCTTGGTGTAGCGGCGCTCCATCTCCTCCGCCAGCAGCAGCTCGCGGAACTTGCGGCTGACGGTGCGGGTCTGCGCCTCGGTCGTGTCGAGCACGTCGTTCTTCACGACCTGCTCGGTGATCGTCGAACCGCCGAGCGTCGCCGAGTGATGCGTGAGGTCGTACACGATGGCGATCGCCAGCCGCCGGTAATCGACCCCCGAGTTGTCGTAGAACGTGCGGTCCTCGGTGTCGATCGTCGCGCGCTGCAGCTTGACGCTGATCTTGCTCAGGGGCACCACGGTGCGGTTCTCGTGATACAGCGCCTCGATCAGGTTGCCGTTGCGGTCCAGGATGCGCGTGGTCTGGCTGAGGTTCGCCGTCTGGATCGCGTCGATCGACGGCAGGTCCCCCGCGAAGTAGTCGACGACCCCGATGGTCGCCCCAGTTCCGACCAGCGCCAGGGCCGACATGACGAACAGGAACATGAGGGACAGGCGCGAGAGCAGGTGGTGCGAACGGCGCTTGCTGCTTCGCCGTCCTCGAGCTCTGGGGCGAGCCCGAGGACGTTTTTTGTGAGCGGCCAGGCGGGACCTCCAGGACGTTTGGTAAGACGCGTGCTGCGTTAGGTACCCCGGAGTCTACGCGGCCGACCCCCTACCGCAGCCCCAGCGCTTCGGCCCCCTGGTCAGCCAGCCCGATGATCGGGTAGGCGAACACCCCGTACGCCGCGATCACGAAGCAGAACGCGACGCTCCCCACGGTCGAGAACACGGTCAGTGGAGCGAGAGCCGCCGTAGCGCCCCGCCGTGCCTCCTCCAGCGGGCTCTGTATGAAGAGGACGCGAAGCGTGGCCACCGCCGCGACGGTGCTCAGGACCGAGCCGAGCAGCCCGAGCCCGAGCAGGACGAAGTTCCCGCTCTGCGCCAGCGCCGCGGCCACGGTCAGCTCGCCGAAGAACCCCGCGAGCGGCGGCGCCCCGGCCAAAGACAGCATCGCCAGGGCCAGCCCCGCGGCCCGCGCGGGCCGCACCGAACCGAGCCCCGCCACCGCCGGCTCCCCGCCCTCCGCCCGTCCCAGCAGCGCCGGACCGCACGTCGCCGCAACGGCGAACGCGCCCAGCAGGAACAGCGACGCCGCCACGCCGGCGCGGAAATGGGTGGACAGGCCCGCGACGACCCAGCCCAATTGCCCCGCCGCGAGGTACGCCATGCGGGGCCGCGGCGACCGGACTGCAACCGCGGCCGCACCACCGCCCACCATCGCCACCGCCGCCGCGACCTGCGCGTACGGCACGAACACGGCGGGGACGGGGACCAGCGCAGCGGCGAGCTTGATCGCCACGATCGCCGCCGCCACCGCGACGAACCCGACCACGAGACCCGCCCCCAACGGCGACGCGCCAACCCCCGCGGGAACCGACGCGACGTGGAACGGCGCGAGTCCCGCGCGCACCGACAGCCCACCCAGCAAGAGGAGGACGGGGATGGCAAGCGTCAGCGCCGGCGCCTGGTTCAGCAGGACCGCGCGGATCGCGGTCAGGTCGGCGTTGCCGGTCGTCGCGTACAGGAACGCAAGCCCCGTGAGCACGAGCGCGCTCGCGAACCCGCCCGCGACGAGCAGCCGCAGGCCCAGGTCGGGCCGGCGCAGGGCGACCATCACGGCGGCAGCCGCGGCGGCCAGCTCGAGCCCTGCCCACAGGCCGACGAGGTCGGCGGCCGACGCGGCGACCATGACGCCGAAAGCCGCCATCAGCGGCATCGCCACGCCCAAAGCCGGCGAGTCCTCGGCCGTCCAGTCCGCGGCGGCCAGCGCGACTGCGACCGTGAGCAGAGCCGCCGCCTTGGCGAACAGGGCGAATCGGTCCTGCACCAGCGCGCCGCCGAAGAACGTGCTCACGGTCGCGCCGGCCCACAGCTCCACGCCGAGGGCGGCGAGGACCACCACCGCCGCGACCTGCGGGAGGTAGCGCCGCGACGTGCGCGGAAGCCAACCCAGGCGGGCGGCGAAGAGCACGACCACCGCCGCGGTGACGACGAGCGCCTCGGGCAGCAGCACGAAGTACCTCGTCACTGCGCGGCCCCCGGCGTGGGCGCCACGTACGGCGACGCGATGTCCGAGATGCCCGCGCCCATCTGGTTGACGAGCCCCGGGTCGAACAGAGGCACCTCGGTGCCCGGGATCTTCGGGCCGCCCGGGAACAACCCGACCCAGAGCAGCGCCCCGGCCAGCAGACCGAGGTACCACGTCTCCCCGAGCGAGGCGTCAGAGACGCCAGGGGCTTCCGGGTTCGGCGCGCCGAACATGACGCGCCGGAGCAGCATGGCCAGGGCCACCGCCGTGACCGCGAGCCCCGCCGCGACCGCGAAGGCACCGATCGGCTGGTTCTTGAAAGCGCCGAAGAACGTCATCACCTCGGCCGTGAAAGTGGCGAGGATCGGCACCCCGAGCAGCGCGAGGCCGGCGATGGTCAGCAGCCACGCCAGCTTCGGCATGCGAGGCGCGAGGCCGCCGAGCACCAGCAGGCTGCGCGACTGCGCGCGCTCCGCGACCGTCGCGCAGATCCCGACGATCAGCGCCGCGGCGAGTCCGCCTGTGAACAGGCTCAGCACGCTGCCCGCGATGCCGAGCGGAGCCACCGACGCGAACCCGAGGATCGTGATCCCGCCGGGCACCATCGAGAGGTAGGCGCCCACGTGCCTGATGTCGAGCGAGCGCATCGCGGCAAGGCCGGCGTAGCCGACGGTCAGCGCCGCCAGGGCCGCGAGCAGCGGCGAAAGGATGTGGCCGGCGGCCGGCATCGCGCCGATCAAAGTGCGCAGGAGGAGAAACCCGCCGAGCCTTGCCGCCGTCCCCGCGACGATCACTGTGACGCCGACCGGCGCCTCCGCGTACACGTCGCGCACCCAACCATGCAGCGGGAACAGCGGCAATCGAGTCGCCGCGGCGACGATCATGACGATGCTCACCGCCAATTGGATGCGCGGCGAGAGCGTCGCCTTGAGCAGCGTGTCCATGTCGAAGCTCTGCCCGCCGGTGACGCTGTAGAGAGTCATCGTCCCGATCACGAGCGCGGCGGTGCCGAGACCCCAGTAGCCGAGGAGCCTCCACGCAGCCCCGGTCCGCCGCGGGCCGCCCCAGCCGAGGATGAGGACCGCGAGCGGCACGGCGGATGCGCCCCAGAACAGGATCAGCACGAACATGTCGCGCGCGACGATCGCTCCGGTGACCGACGACTGCGCGAGGAGGAGCAGGCAGAAATACGCCCGCACTCGCTCGCGCACGCCGATCGACGCGACCACCGAGGCGATGCCGATCAGGGACGAGAGGATCAGCATCACCATGCCCGGGCCGTCGATGCCGAGGTGGTACGTGACTCCGATCGCGGGCAGCCACGCGAGTTTTTCCTCGTACTGCATCGTCGGGATGAAGTTCTCGAACTGGCTGTATGCGATGAAGAGGATGAAAGTCAGGCCGAGGATGGTGAAGAAGGCGATCTGCTTCATCAGCGTGTCGTAGCGACCGCGCGGGTTGGGCATGACCGCGATCGCCGCCGCCACGATGACCGGGGTCCACACCAGCAGGCTGAGGAGGAACGGCGAGGTGAAGATGTTGGCGCCCGGTACCGGAGCCGGCGATGGAGTCGCGCTCACCATTCCGATGAGGAAGGTCATCGGACGACTCCCGGACCGAGCAGCGCGAACGCGAGCGCGACCAGGATGGCGAGGACCACGACGAGCACGATCGCCGGGCCGCGCCCGGCGGAAAGCGCGAGCTGGCCTGACGCGTTCGAGAACCGGCCCAGCGCGCCGTCACCGGCGGGGATCCACTCCCCCACCCGGCGCGCGATGTCGGTCACCGGCGCGATGAGGAACCGGTCGACCTGCGCGAACACGAACGAGGCGCCGCGATCGAGCCAGCGACCCCCTCGCGAAGACGCCGCGACCGCCGCGTCCTTGTTGATCGCGTGCGCGGCCACCGCCACCGCGAAGCCGGCCAGGGCCACCGCAAGCCAGAGGACCAGGGCGCCCACGGGAGCGGCCGAGTGTTTCTGCGTGTCCAGGAAGGTGAGCCAGCCGGAGATCGGCGACGCGACGAGGAAAGCGCCTGCTCCCACAATGAGCCAGAAGGGCCACGTCAGCGATTCGCGCGGCGCCTCGCGCACGCGGTCCGGTTCGAAGGCGCGGCGCCTGCGCAGCGGGCCGAACGAAGCGCCCATGAAGACGCGCACGCCGCACACGGCGATGACGAACACCGCCTCACCCAGCGCCAGCCCAACCCTCGAGCGAGAGCTCACGCCGATCGCCAGGGCCGCGCCCGCGCTGAGCGCGACGAGCACCGCGGAAAGGAGCAGCGCCACCGAGCTGGCGCGCATCCGCCTCCAAGCGTCGCCCATCTCGCTCAACGCGTCCGTGCGCATCGCCGCGACGATCGAGGACATCGCGAGGAATCCGCCAGCGCGCGCCGGCGCGAGCGCGAAGATCGCGGCCACACCGGCGATGGCGTACGGGCTCGGCGTGGTCCGGAAACCCTGTATCAGCACCGCGCATCCGACCGCGGCGGCCGCGGATCCGGTCAGGACGAGGACCCTGCGCGGCTCGTTGCCGAACAGGGCCAGCAGCGACGCCGCGACGGCGGAGGCGACGGCCGCAACCACGCAGACCTGCAGCAGCTGCGGGCTCGAGGCGACGAAGATCGGCATCAGGCGGAACAGCACGACGATCGCCACGACGGACCAGGTCGCCTGCACGATCGCGATCGCCGCGGGCGGCGCGCTCACCGCGGTCTGCGTCAGCCACGACCCGAGCGGCCACAGCGCAAGGCGGCCGGCGGCGCCAACGAAGATGAGCACCGACGCCACGACGAGCGACCGCACCGTCCACCCTGGGTTCGTGTGCAGGATGGGCAGCAGCGAGTTGAGGTTCTGCGTGCCGTATCGCGCGTAGAGCCAGCTGATCCCGCACAGCAAGCAGAGGTCGGTCAGGAACGGCAGCGCGAGCGCGATCTGCGCCCGTCTCGCGGGCTCGTCGAGGCCCCATCGGTGCTCGAGGAGCAAGTACGTGATCGCCCCGCCGATCGCCCAGAACGCGAAGAGCTCGGCCAGGTCCTGGCTCAACAGGACGCCGGTGGCCGCGAACAGCAGCGCGGTGATCAGGGCATGGAAACGGGCCGCTCCGGGCTCCGCGCGGCCCATCACCTGGTTCCAGCCGATCGCGCCGATGACGCACACCTCGATGGCGAACAGCGCGACGACGGTCAGCTTGTCTGCCCGCATCGTCAGGTCGATCGCGAAGGACTGGAAGTTGGTCGGCCCGCTGAAGGCGACCGACATGGTGATGTACTGGTAGCTCGCCTGGAAAGGAGTGCCGCGCTTCACCAGGCCCCACCCGACGAGGACCGTGAGCGCGAGGCTGACCAGCGCGCCGAACATCGCCATGGCCGCCGCGGATCGCCGCGTCCGGATGCTCGAGATCGCGAGCAGGAACGAGACGAACGGCGCGATGAGCAGCACCGGCACCGCCCAGGGCAGCGTCGTGGATGGGTCGAACGTGAAAAACCCCGCCCTGGTGCCCGACGCCGCCCCAGACGCTGCCTCGAGGATGCCGCCCAGGTGGGCGAGCAGGCTCAGCGAGAGCTCTCCCGGCCGGCCATCCCCACACCCAGCGCGACCAGCGCCAGCGACGCCACGGCCAGCAGCACCGCGAACTCCTGGCCGAACAGCTGCGGGCCGCCCGCTGCCCCAAACCTGGCGACGCCGACGAACGCCACCCCCGCGCCCGCGAACATCAACGGGACACCGGCCAGTGCGGCGCTCAGGTCCCTGCGCCAGGCCGCGGCAAAGGCGCCGGCGGCGACCAGAGCGGCGGCGACGAACAGCACGGACACGATGCCGGCGCTCATCGCGTGCGGTCCCTGGCCCGCCACGCCGCGGCCCCGCCCGCGAACGCGACGAGGATGAGCGCGGCGACCGCCTCCACGGCGAGGGCGTCGTGCTCGAACAGGAGGCGGCCGATCCCGGCGGTGCCGAACGTCCCTCCATAGAAGGTCGCGTGGGCGAACGCGCCTTTGAATGCGGAGAAGGCGAGCAGCGCCAGCAACGCGGCAGCGCCGACCGCGCCCAATTGCCGCCAGATGGGGCCTACGGCGATGTCGATCGAGCGGTACCGGGGACCCGCCAGCGCGATCGCGACCCCCGCGTAGCAGACGAGTGCGACCGCCGCCGCAAAGCCCGCCGAAAGCGCGAGGTAGATGCCGGCCACGCCGATCGCCACCACGAGCAGCGAAGCCCCGCGCATGTCGCGTCTGGGCAGCAATGCCACCCCGAGGCCGCCGGCCACCGAAACTCCGGAGGACACGTAGAAACCAATCGCGTGGAGGGAGTCCATGGACACTCCGTGTCTAAGGTGGCGGCTGATTTGCCGGCTATAGGTCGAAAGGCGCCGGATTGCGCCAAGCATACATAAAGCCGGCTGCGGCAATCGGCACGGTGGCGGCGGCCGCGACGAGCGCGCTGACGCTCGGTCCCGAGCTCCAGGCGCCGAACGCGAAGGCGCCGACAAGGCCCAGCCACACCACCCCGAGGAAGAGCGAGGCGGCGCGCAGCGGTTCCCACCGAGCCAGGGCTCGCGACAATGAGCGCATGCGGGGAGTATCGCAGGCGCTGATCGAGTTCGCCAACCACCACCGCCAGCCGCCGGGCCCGGGGATTGAGATCTTCGACAAAGAGCGCTACCGGCTTGTCCTCCAGCCGGACTACCCGATTCCAGGTCCGAATGGCGTCGGATGGATCAGGTGCAGCGCCGGCGAAGCAGACGAGATCATCGACGAGGTGCACGCCGCGGTGGCCCCGCGCCACCTGCCGATCATGTGGGTGACCGACCCCGAGACGGAGCCGCCCGATTTCGCTGACTACCTGGCCAGGCGCGGGATCCTTCCCGAGCCGCTCGCGCCTGCCGTCGACGTGATGGTCCTGCCCATCGACGCCGACATCAGTTCCCGATCCGTCGAAGGCGTGGAGATCCACGACGCGCTGGCCGACGCCGAAACGTTTCGCCGGGCGGACGCCGTCAACGCCGAGGCGTTCGAGGACCCGGAGCGAGCGAGCCACCCCGACCAGCTGGCGATGCAGGAACGACGAAGGGTCAATCAGCTCGAGGCGGGGAACCGGCGCATGCTGCTGGTCACGGTCGAGGGCGAGCCCGCCGGCAGCGCCGGCCTGACCCTGCACCCGCCGCACGGAGCGATCATCACAGGCGGCGCCGTAAGGAAGAAGTTCCGCGGCCGCGGAATCTACCGAACGATGGTGGCCCGACGCCTGGAGATTGCGCGCGAAGCAGGAGCAGCAGGCCTGTCCGTATGGGGAGGCCCGATGTCAGCCCCGATCCTGGCAAAACTAGGCTTCGTGCCGGTGGGCTGGAGGCGCTTCTATTTAGACACGAGCACGGCTTAGCAAGAACTTCACCCCCCCACTCGCTGGGGAGGTCGGCCCGGCTCACGAAGTGAGCCGGGCCGGGTGGGGACTTCCCCGAGCTGATACCTACGCGAGCGATTCCACCCACTGGCGGTGCAGCGAGTCGTACCGCCCGCTCCTCCGGCGCAGCTCCGAGGGCGCCCCGTCCTCCACGATCCGCCCCGCGTCGATGACCAGCACGCGGTCCGCGATCTCCACCGTCGACAAACGGTGGGCGATTATGAACGCGGCCCGCCCCCGCAGCAGCGTGCGCAGCGCGCGCTGCACCAACCTCTCCGAGGGAAGGTCGAGCGAGGACGTCGCCTCGTCGAGGATGAGCACGCGCGGGTCGGCGACGAAGGCGCGCGCGAATGCGACGAGCTGACGCTGGCCTGATGACAGCCGAACCCCCCGCCGCCGCACGTCCGTGTCGTACCCGTTCGGCATCGCGGCGATGAAATCGTGCGCGCCAAGCGCGCGAGTCGCGGCTTCCACCTCCGCCATGGTCGCGTCAGGCCGGCCAAACCGGATGTTGTCGCCCACCGTGCCCGAGAAGAGAAAGCTCTCCTGCGTGACCATCACGATCGCGCGCCGCAGGTCCGCCACCGCGATCGACCGCAGGTCGACCCCATCGAGCGTGACCCGACCCTCCGTCGGGTCGTAGAAGCGCGAGATGAGCCGCGCGATGGTGCTCTTCCCCGCCCCGGTCTCCCCCACCAGCGCGACGATCTGGCCCGCGGGGATCCGCACGTCGAGGTCGTGCAGCACCGGCTTGTCCCGGTAGGCGAACGTCACGTGGTCGAAAGCGATCGCGCCCTTCGCCTCGCGCATCACGGCCGGAGACAAGGGCTCGGGCACGGTGGGCGCCTCCTCGATCACGCCCGCCAGCTTCTCGAGCGCGGCGCCCGCCGCCTGGAACACGTTGTAGAACTGCGACAGCTCCTGCATCGGGTCGAAGAACTGCCTCAGGTAAAGGACGAACGCGGTCAGCACGCCAAGCGTCAATTGGCCCTGGATCACGAGATACCCGCCGTAGAGCAGCACCGACGCGGTGGTCACGCGGCCGAGGAACTGGATCGCCGGCCCGAACGTCGACGACAGCCTGTTGGACCAGATGTTGGCGTCGCGGTAGCGGCCGTTCACGTCGACGAAGATCTCCTGGTTGCGCGGCTCGCGGCGAAACGCGTGCACCGCCCGGATGCCGCCCAGCGATTCGACGTAGTGGACGATCACCAGCACGATCGCCCGGCGCACGGCGCGATAGGAACGCGCCGAGTTGGAGCGGAACCACCACGTCAGCACGACCACGATCGGCATCGCGATCAGTGCGGCAATGCCCAGTCGCAGGTCGAGGCGAAGAAGGATGACGGTGATCGCCACGACCGAGATCACCGACGTGAGCACGGAGGTCAGCCCGGTCGCCAGGAGCTCGCTGAGCGCGTCGATGTCCGAGGTCAGCCTGGAGATGATGCGGCCCGACGTGTACCGCTCGTAGAAGGAGAGCGACAGCTGCTGAACGTGGGCGAACAGCGTGCGGCGCAGGTCGTACAGGATGTCGGCGCCGATGCGGCCGGTCAGGCGAAGGAAGCCGTAGTTGGCCGCCGCGTTCACAGCCAACGCAACCAGCAGCGCGCCGACGATGAGCTCCAGCATGCTGAGGTTGCCGCTGCGACCGGGGCGGATGCCCTTGTCGATGCCGAGACCGACGAGGTATGGCAGCGCGAGGTAAGCGGAGGACCGCACGATGATGAGGAGGCCCGACAGTGCCATGCGGCCGCGGTAGGGGCGCGCCAGGTTGAAGAGCAGCCGGCGGCTGCGCCGGCGAAGGAGCCCGGCGACGCTCGGCGAGAACTCGTCGACCTCTTCCGCCGCGACTCCGCGCCATCGGTCTTCACCTCCCCGCTTGCTGGGGAGGTCGGCGCCGGAGGCGCCGGGTGGGGACGCGGCCCGGGTGGGGACGCTCATGCCACGACCTCCCCGTACTCCTGCGACAGCAGCGCGCGGTAGAGGTCGTTGGAGCGCATCAGCTCGTGATGGGTTCCGACCGCGGCGACCGTTCCACCGTCGATCAGCGCGACGCGATCGGCCAGCGCGAGCGTCGACGGCCGGTGGACGACGAGCAGGCCGGTCACGCCCTCGAGGACACGTGCGAGCGCTTCCTCGATGACCGCCTCCGTGTGCACGTCGACCGAGGACAGCGGGTCGTCGAGAACCAGGATCGGCGGCGCGCCGAGGACGGCTCTCGCAAGCGCGAGGCGCTGCCGCTGACCGCCCGAGAGCGTGTAGCCCTGCTCGCCAACGCGCGTCTCCAGGCCCCACGGAAGGTCCCACACGAAGCCCGCCTGCGCGACGTCGATGGCGCGCTTCAGCTCGCGGTCGGAGACGACCGGCCGGCCCATGACGAGGTTCTCGTGCACGGAGGCCGAGAAAAGGATCGGGTCCTCGAAGGCAAACCCGATGTGCGAACGCAGCGAGCTGAGCCGGATGTCGCGCACGTCGACCCCGTCCACGAGGACCGCGCCCTCCGCCACGTCGTACAGCCGAGGGACCAGGTAGCTGAGCGTCGTCTTCCCGCTGCCGGTGCGTCCGACGATGCCCACCGTTTCGCCCGGCTCGACGACCAGGTTCAGGTCGCGGAGGATCCACTCGTTGGAGCTCGGGTACTTGAAGCCGACGCCTCGAAACTCGAGCCGCCCGCGGGACCGCTCCATCGCGTGCGCGCTGGGACGGTCGGTTATCTCCGGCCGCGAGTCGAGGACCTCGTTGAGACGCTCCGACGCGGTCTGGCACTCCTCGCTCATCGACAGCACCCAGCCGATGGCGTCCATGGGCCACACCAGCATGAAGACGTAGCTCATGAATGCGACCAGGCCGCCGATGGTGAGCCGGCCCTGCACGACGTTGAGGCCGCCAAGGAACAGGACCGCGGCGAGAGAAAGGTTCGGCAGGAAGTTGAGCTCGCTCCACAGGAGCGCGCGCTCCCTGGTCCCCGTCAGGCTCACGCTGCGAATGAGCGCCGCCTGGGCGTCGAAGCGCTTCTGCATGAGCGGCATCCGCCCGAACGCCTTGACGATCCTCACGCCGGTCGCCATCTCCTCGATGGTGGTCGTGATGTCCCCGGTCAGGTCCTGCAGGCGCCGCGCGATGAGCCTGTACTTGTCGTGGAAGATGCGGCTGAAGAACGCGATCGGCACCATGCACCCGAATACGACCACCGCGAGCAGCCAGTCGAGCTGCGCCATGAGGACGAAGACCACGATGAACGTGACGATGGTCTGGAGGAACCAGATCAGGCCGAAGCTGACGAACCGCCGCACTGTCGCGATGTCGGAGATCGCGCGCGACAGGAGCTGACCCGATTGCCAGTTGTCGTGAAACGCGACATGCAGGCCCTGCAGGTGCGCGTAGAAATCGTTCCTCAGGTCCGTCTCCATGCGCAGCGACGCGACGCCCGAGAAGTGGCGGCGCAGAAAGATGAACCCGAACTCGACCAGCGCCACGAGCAGCAGCAGCCCGGCGGCCGGGACGAGGCGGCCGAGGTCGTGGTGCGTGATCGGCCCGTCGATGATGTACTGGATCACCTTAGGGATCGAAGCAGCCGCCACAAGGCTCCCCAGCTGCGAAAGCCCGAAAACCACGACGAGCCAGACATACGGCCGCAGGTACGGAACGTAACGGCGCAAGGCGAAGAGACCCAAAGAGTCGCCTAGCTTACGACTCGAATGCTTTGATCAGCCGGCGACGTCTCGCATCGAGATCATGCCGACGACGATGCCGTCCTCGACCACGGGCAAATGCCGGAAACCGTTGTCGAGCATCGTGCGCAGCGCGTGTTCGGTGTCGACGTCGGGACCGACCGTCGTGGGGTCGGGCGTCATCCATGCGCCGACCTCGTGCCTCGCCGCGTCATGCGACAGCGACAGCGCGCGCACCGTGTCGCGCTCGGTGAAGATCCCGACAAGCCGCTCGTCCTGCATGACGAGCACGGAGCCGATTCGATTCTGGGCCATGACCGACACCGCTTCGCCGACGGTCTCGGACGGGCCCACCGATTGCAGTCCGGTTGCCATCACTTCGCGCACCTTCGGCACAGCGCAATCCTATGCCGGTATCGGTCAGGCCGCCGCGGAGATGATCCCCCCACCCAACACGCGGGTCCCGGAGTAGAGGACGGCCGCCTGGCCGGGCGCCGCGCCCAAGAAGGGCTCCTCGAGGGAAAGCCGCCCCTCTGCGTAGACGGCCGGGATGGCCGGCGCGTGGTAGCGGAGCCGCGCCTCGCAGGCTAGTGGCGCGCGCGCCTCACCGTCGACGAAGGTCACGTCCTCGAGCATGACCTCGCGCGTGGCCAGCTCCTCCCGCCTTCCGACCACGATCCGGTTGGCCGGCGCGTCGACGCGCAGCACGTACCAGGGCCCCGGCTCCACCAGGTCGCCGAACCCGCTGCGCTGCCCCACCGTGTACAGCGCGGTGCCGCCATGCGCGCCGAGCTCGCGCCCGGCGGAGTCGACCACGACCCCTGTGCGCACCGGGAGCCGCGCCGCGAGGTAGCTGCGGGTCTCGCCCCGCGGCACAAAGCAGATCTCCTGGCTCTCCGGCTTGTTCGCGACCGGAAGTCCGAACTCGCGCGCGTGCTCGCGCACCTCGGGCTTGGTCATCGCGCCGAGCGGGAACACGATGCGCCGCAGGCGCTCACGGTTGAGGTGGTACAGCATGTAGGACTGGTCCTTGGCCGGGTCCGCCGCGGCGTGCAACTCGGGCCCGTCGGGCCCGTCGACGATGCGCGCGTAGTGGCCGGTCGCGAGCCGGTCGAATCCCAGCTCGAGGACGCGCGCCAGCATCAGGTCGAAGCGGACGAATGCGTTGCAGCGCACGCAGGGGTTCGGCGTCCGGCCGGCCAGGTAGGCGCGGTGGAAGGGCTCGATCACCCTCTCACCGAACTCCTTCTCCAGATTCCAGCAGTAATAAGGAATGTCGAGGAGCGAGGCAACGCGCCGCGCGTCCTCCACCGCATTCAGCGAGCAGCACCCGCCGTGGCCCGAAGCCTCCTCGGAGTCGTCGCGCGGCCACTGCTGCAGCGTCACGCCGACGACCTCGTGGCCCTGCGCCTGCAGGAGCGCCGCGGCCACCGACGAGTCGACGCCACCCGACATGGCGACGGCGATTCTCACCGGCGGTGCTCGATGATGTCGCGCGCGACGAGCTCGGCGTCTTCGCCCACGCCGTACAGGACCGCCGACTGCGCCTTGCGCTGGAAATGCACACCCATGAAATACAAGCCTGGCACAGCGCTGCGGCCGTCTACCTGGATGGGAAAGCCCATGTCGTCGAAGACGGGAATGTGCACCCAGCCGTAGGCCGGGCGATAGCCGCTCGTCCAGATCACGGTGCTGATGCCTTCCCTTGGGATGTCTAGGTCGGTCCGCGCTGCCACCCGCATCGGCGGGGGCAGCTCCCAAGGGACAGAGAGGCCCCTTGCTCCGCACAGCTTGTCGATGTATTTCTTGAAGTTGGCGGCCATCGTGTCGCCCGCGTCGGCGCTCTGAGCCAGGTCGTCGGCGAAGTGGATCTTGCCGTCCTCCACTCCTAGATATCTGCCGACGAGCTCGACACCGAGCGCGTGCAGCGTCCGGAAGTTGAGGTCGTGCCCCCCACCGTGGCCGGTGCTCAGCACGTTGCCGGTCAAACGGGCCGCCGGCGAGGGCAGGTCTTTCTGCGTGCGGTCCCACCAGCCGGACTGCACCGTCCACCACACGAGGTCATGGCCACCCATGCGACGGGGGGCCCATGGGCACCGGCCGCAAGAAACGATGACCTTGCGCCCGGACTCGTGCAGCTCCTCGGCCAGCTGGCACCCCGTCTGCCCGCCGCCCACGATGAGCACGGAGCCAGGCTGCAGGTCGGCTGGGTTGGTGTAATCCTCGGCTCGAAGCTGATTCACGGTCGCGGAAAGCTGGTTGGAGTTTGCGGGGAGGTGGGCGCGCTGGTATCCACCGGACGCGACCACGACCGTGCGCGCCCGCATCTTTCCATTGGGCAGATTGAGCATGAAACCATCGCCGTCGGGTTCCAACGCGGAGACCTCGGAGCCCTCGGTCACAGGGGCCCGGAACGAATCGGACCAGCTCTGGAAGTGGTCGATCAGCTCCGCAAGGTTCATGTAGCCGTCCGGGTCGGGCCCTGAATAAGGCGCGCCGGGGAGCATCACGCTCCAGTTCGGGGTGACGAGGCAGAACGAGTCCCAGCGTCGCGTGCGCCACGTCTCCGCTACGCGGCCGGCCTCGAGGATCACGTGCTCGACCTTCGCGTGTTTCAGATACCAGCTGGTGGCGAGGCCGGCCTGACCGGCGCCGATGATTGCGACCTCGACGTCTTGTGTCATCCGGCGGGAATATATCTCTGTGAAGGTAAGCGACGTGCAGGCGGGTCGCATCGGCGAGTACCTGCTCGCCGTCTACGCGATGCTCACGTCTGACGGAGCGCTGGTTCCGTTCCAGGTCGACGCGGACGACGACCATCGCGACCTGGTCGTGGCGGTGAAGGGGAAGAGCGCGTTCGCGTCCCTCCAGGCGAAGGCGTGCTTCGAGCTGGGCACGTCGGGGTTCGTCCAGTCGAACGCCACATACAAGGAGGACACGATTCCTCGCGACCCTGCGTGGATCTACGTGATCGTGCTGGTCCTGGACCTGAGGCCGGTGGTGTGGTGGCTGATCCCCGCGCCGGACTTCAACCGCCTGACGTCGCACGCACCGGCGCGCAACGGTCGCGAGGTTGAGCTGCACTTCCGCGCGTACCCGGACCGCGACGACGCGTTCGCCCCGTTCCGCACGGAAACAAAGAACGTTGGCCCGCGCCTACTGGAAATGATCAACGCCCTCCCCCCATCCACCAAACCGCTCCCAGGAGCACGCCTAGTGATAGCTTCACCTCCCCGCTAGCCGGAGAGGTCGGCTTCCCTTCCCCGGTTGCCGGGGAAGGTGACCCGAGCGCGAAGCGGCCCGGTCGGGTGGGGGCTTCCCCCCGGTAATACCCGAGGTCTACTCGACCAAATCCCCTTCGGCCGGCTCGACCGTCACCCCACGAGACTCCAGGTATTCGACACCTTTGTCGAGCTCCTCAGGCTCGCCGGAGACTTCGAGCAGTACCCACCCCTGGTCTTTGCTGACGTCGGCCCGGCGGATGTTGGTCACGATCTCGAACTTCCGGCCGAGCTGGTAGATGACCGGCTCCTTCACCAGGGAGGAAGTGAAGATCAATTTCAGGCGGCGACGGGTCACGCGCGGAGTTTAAGGCTCGCCCGGGTTTTTCACTGGGAAGAGGGTGCCGGGGAGAGGCTTGGGATGCCGAGTTCGGTGTCTGAATGAATACAATCGGCGGAAAATTAATGTTGACATCGAACGCCTGTTTGGTACAATATGGTGCATGTCCAAAAGCGCTGCGGACGCGATCATCGACCTGGCCAAGGATCTCGATTCCAAGGAGCTTCGCTCGGTCATAGACAGGCTCGAGACCAGGTTCGCGGGGATGGTCCACGAGGCCACCGAGCGCGGCGATCACTTGGTCAACGGCCACTGCAGCGCGGTGTCGTGGGTCATGGACACATTCACGATGTCGCAGAGCTCGGCCTCCGACCGTCTGCGTGTCGGCAAGCAGCTCGAATCGCTTCCCGACGTGGCTGAGGCATTGGAAGCCGGACAGATCGGCTATCAATCCGCCGCCGTGATCTGCCATCTCCGCGACCAGCTGGGCGAGAGAGGCGACGAGCTCAATGAGGAGGAGTTCATCGAATACGCTCGTCGGTTTTCAGTCAAGGGCATGCGCGATCTTGCCGCGCATACCCGCTACGTCATGGATCCCGATGGGTTCGACCGGGACACCGAGGAGAACTACGAAGAGCGCTTCCTCCATATCAGCGAGATGAAGGGCATGTATCACCTCACCGGCGTCCTCGACCCGGAAGGCGGCGCGGCGGTCAAGACTGCGATCGAATCCCTCGCCAAGAAGCTCGGTCCAGATGACGGCCGGACGCCCAAGCAGCGCCGCGCCGACGGGTTGGTCGAGGCCATCCAACACGCGATGGATCAGGGCACGCTGCCTCGGCGCAACAGGGTCCGGCCTCACATCAACGTGAACACCACGTTGGAAGGCTTGAAGGGCGAGTTGGGTGCATCCGCGTCGGAGTTGCTTGGCGGAATGCCGGTCTCGAGCAAGACGGTGCAGCGGCTGGCGTGCGACGGCACACTCTCCCGGATCCTGAAAGCCGACTCGGTGGTGGTCGATGTCGGCCGAGCCACCCGAGCCACCTCGCCAGCCCAGTGCAGAGCGCTCAAGGCACGGTATCGCGGGTGCGCCGGCCCAGGCTGCGATCGCCCACCGAGCTGGACCAGCACCCACCACATCGAGTTCTGGTCCCGGGGCGGGCCTAGCAACCTGCCGAACATGCTTCCTCTCTGCTACTACCACCACCGCTTGGTACATGAGGGCGGATGGCAAGTGGTCAAAGCAGGCGCCGAAATCAAATTCATCCCACCCGACCACGTGATCGCAAAACGCACACGCGCGCCGGGGATGCGCTGGGCGGCCTGAGCTAGGCAGAAAGCTGGCATGCTCCGCTCATGCCAGAGACACCCGAGCAGCTATACCAGCGCGTGAGTCATTCGCTTCGCATGCCGCCCGTTCACGAGTGGGACACGTTTCCCTTCGAAGGCGAGATGCGCCCTCGGCGCCCTGCGACCGCCGTTGGACAACGAGATTCCACGCACTGGTGCCGGAGGCGTGGACTGCGTCACCTGCGCAATACCCGACACCGACTACCTCTGGACGGTCGAGCGATGGAGACTTCGCGCGACGCCAGAGCCGGTTGGCCTGCCGCTCATCCTCTGGCTCGAGCCCCGCGCGCACTACGGCGAACCTGGTGATCTACCCGACGAGATGGCGTCGGAGCTGGGACGCCTTCAGGCTCGAATCGAGCGCGCGGTTCGCGCCCTGGACGGGGTCGGCCGTGTCCATGTCTGCCGGTGGGGCGACGGCAGCGAGCACCTTCACTGGTGGTTCATCGCCCGGCCCGCGCGCATGCCTCAGCTGATCGGCAGCTTCGCCACGATCTGGGACGACATCCTCCCACCGGTACCGGAAGAGATCTGGCGCGAGAACCTAACCGCCGTGCGCCGCAACCTGGAGGATTGAGCTTCACCTCCCCGCTCGCCGGGGAGGTCGGCTTCCCTTCCCCGCTTGCCGGGGAAGATGACCCGGGCGCGAAGCGGCCCGGTCGGATGGGGGCTTACCCCCCCGCCACCGCCGGCACGATCGAGATCTCGTCCTTCTCCCCCACCTTGGCCCCGAGGCCTGAGCCAACCAGGCGCACGTCCTCGTCGTTCAAATAGAGATTCACGAACTGGCGCAAATCGCCGTTCTCGTCTAACAGCCGGTCCTTGAAGCCCGGGTACGCGGCGTCCAGGGCGACGATCGCCCCGACCACGTCGGTCGCCTCGACGTCGACGGTCGTGTGACCTTCGGACAGGCGGCGCAGCGGACCGGGAATTCGAAATTGCGGCATCGGTTAAATAGTCACCTTTTCCCGAAACGACTTCATCGTCGGTTCTATTTCGACCCTTCGCGACGAGTGCCCGTTCGCGGAGGCCAGAACATCGGCCGTCTTCAACCCGTGCCCGGTGACGTAAGCGACCACCGTCTCATCCCCATTCCACCGGCCCGCGCGCGCCAGCTTCGCCAGCACCCCGATCGTCACGCCGCCAGCTGTCTCGGTGAAGATCCCCTCGGTTCGGGCCAGCAGCCGGATGCCGTCGACGATCTCCTCTTCGGTCACGGCCTCGACGACCCCACCCGTCTCGCGTGCGATGCGGTTCACGTAGACGCCGTCCGACGGGTTGCCGATCGCGATCGACTTCGCGATGGTGTTCGGCTTCACGGGCAGGACGCGATCCGGGGTGTCGGACACAAAAGCGTTGTAGACCGGTGCGCATCCCAGAGCCTGCGCACCGGTGAACGCCGGCACCCGGTCGCCGCGCACCAATCCAAACTCGAGAAGCTCGCGCACGGCCTGACGGTGGCGCACGAACTGGCACCCGCTCCCGATCGGGATGATGATCTCGTCCGGCAGCTTCCACCCCAATTGCTCCGCCGTCTCGAACGTCAACGTCTTCGAGCCCTCGGCGTAGAACGGCCGGATGTTGATGTTGCAGAACGCCCACGGCGTCGACTCGAGCAATTGGCTGCACAGCCGGTTGACCTCGTCGTAGTTGCCGCGCACCGCGACGATGTTGGGGTCGAACACGCTGATGCTCGCGACCTTTGCCGGCTCGAGGTCGACCGGGATGAAGACGAAGCACTCGAGTCCGGCGCGCGCGGCGTAAGCGGCGACGGCGTTGGCCAGGTTGCCCGTCGACGCGCATGCGATCGTCTCGAAACCGTGTGCGCGCGCCCAGCTGATCGCGACCGAGACGACGCGATCCTTGAACGAGTTGGTCGGGTTCATGGTGTCGTTCTTCACGTACAGGTTGCGCAGGCCGAGCTCGGCGCCCAGGCGGTCCGCCTTGACCAGCGGCGTGAAGCCCTCGCCCAGCGTCACGACGTTGACCGAGTCCTCGATCGGAAGCAGGTCGCGGTAGCGCCACATCGACTTCGGCCCCTGCTCGATGCGCTGCCGGCTGACAACCTTCTTCAGCAAGGCCTGGTCATACACCGCGTCGAGCGGGCCGAAGCACATCTCGCAGACGTGCGTCGCCTGCAGCTCGTACTCGGCGCCGCATTCTCGACAGCGCAGGCCGATGACCTTGGGCACGGGAGTCAGTTTAGAGAGCGCGAATCTGGAGCCACCACTCGTACCGCTCATCGGGTTGGAGCAGCGGCGGAGGCGCGGCGGGATCCGGCCGGTCGTTGCCTCCTGTCGCGGGCTCGACCGCGACCTGGTGGTAGCCGCCAAGATCGCCATCGCACACCCAGATTGCCACGTACGGCGTGAGGTGCGAGTCCCAACGCAGCTCGATCGCCGCGCCTGACTTCCATCGGAGGCGAAAGCGGTCGATCGATCCTTTGGGCAGGAACACCTTGGAGCTCGACCCGCCGCCCGGGGTGGGCACGCCGACCTCCATGCCCGCCTCGTACTTGAAGAGCGGATGCGCACACCAATAGGCGAGTTGTGGATCGGCACCGGCGTTGCGATAGACATAGGAGACGCGCACCTCGTCCCCCAGCTCGATGGTGCGCTCCAGCTCCCAGGGCACGATCCGGCCGCGAGCTCGCATGACCGCCGTCGTGCGGTCCGCCCTCAGCACCTCCCACGGCACGCGCCACGCCTCGCCGTGATCGGGCAGCGAATCGGTGGCCTCCACGTTCGGCACCATCTCGTCCCAGCCCCACGCCCCGCCATCGACAAAGCCCTTCGCGGTAGGCTGGTCGACTCCGATGCCCTGGTCCAACAGCTCCTCGCCGTGGAGGCGAAGCGAGGCGATTCGACCGCCTCGTTCGGGAATCACAGAAAGCGACCACGGCCCCGCGTTCAGCCGCAACACCGGGCGGATCGTAGCCCTCGCGATCGGCGCATGCCTTCTAGGCGCCGCGTGTGGGGGCCAGCCGGTCGCGGTCAAGCCGGCCTCGACGCCGGTGGCTAATGTGCAGAATCAGCCCTCGCCCTCGGCGCAAACCACACCGGCGCCCGCGCCGTCTCACGTGTTCGTGATCGTGATGGAGAACCGCTCCGCGAGCCAGGCGATCCAGGGCGGCTACACGTCGCAGCTCGCCGCCCAGTACGGCGTCGCGACCAACTATCACGGCGTCTCTCACCCGAGCCTGCCCAACTATCTCGCGATTACGTCAGGCAGCACGTGGGGCATCGCCGACGACGGTTTTCATAGCCTGCCCGCCGGCGGACTAGGCGCGCAGCTCACCGCCGCGGGCATCGAGTGGCGCGCCTACATGGAGGGCATGTCGGGCGGCTGCTATCGCAATGGGAACGGTTACGCGCTGAAGCACAACCCGTTCGCCTACTACGGCGGCACATGCCCCGTTCAGGTCGTGCCCTTCTCCCAGTTCGCGACCGACATGGCCGGCACGCCGCCTCGGTTCGTTTGGATCACGCCCGACATGTGCCACGACGGCCACGACTGCTCGACCGCGGTCGCCGACGCGTGGCTCGCGCAGACGGTGCCCACCATCCTCAGCTCACCCGCGTGGAAGCAGAACGGCGTCCTCTTCATCACCTGGGACGAGGGCGAGGACAGCGCAAACTCGGTCCTCACACTGGTCATCCACCCGCACCCGCTGCTCCACCGGAGCAGCCAGGCATACGACCACTACTCGCTGCTGGCGACGATCGAGGACAGGCTCGGGGTCTCCAGGCTCGGGGAGGCAGCGCATGCGAACGCGATGAGCGGCCTCATGGCCAGCTTCCCGCTAGCGTCCGGAGCGTAGCCCGGCCGGCTCCACCAACTCCTTCCAGTACGTGATCGAGTCGAGATACTCTTCGTCCACCGTCACGCCAAGGCCTGGGCCGCGAGGCACCTTCAAACGGCCCTCGTGGAGGACGAACGGTTCGGTGATGTCCCGCCGGTAGTAGCGGTCCGAGGCCGACGTGTCGCCGGGCAAGGTGAAGTTCTGCATCGCGGCCATCGCCACGTTGCCCGCGCGGCCGATGCCGGTTTCGAGCATCCCGCCCATCCACACCGGCACGCTCCGCGCCAGGCAGAGGTCGTGGATCCTCCGCGCCTCGAGATAGCCGCCGACGCGGCCCGGCTTGATGTTGATCACCCGGCACGCGCCCAGCTCGATCGCGTCCGAGGCGGACTGCGCCGACGTGATCGATTCGTCGAGGCAGATCGGCGTCTGCACCAGGTGCGCCAGCTGCGCGTGCGCCAGGACCTGCTCCTCGGGCAGCGGCTGCTCGATCAGCAGGAGGTGGAAGGGATCCAGGCGGGCGAGGTGAGGGCCGTCGGAGACCGAGTAAGCGGTGTTGGCGTCGACCTGCAGCGGCACGTCGCCGAACCGCTCGCGGACCGCGCGCACCGGCTCGACGTCCCACCCTGGCTTGATCTTCAGCTTGATCCGCCGGTAGCCCTGATCGATGAAAGCGTTGACCACACGCAGCAGGTCGGCGATCGAAGGCTGGATGCCCACGGACACGCCGCAATCGACCTCGGCACGCACCGAGCCGAAGAATTGACCGAAGGACTCGCCCCGCGCGCGCAGCTCCGCGTCGAGCACGGCCATTTCGATGGCCGATTTCGCCATGCGGTGGCCGTGCACCCAGTGCAGCTCCTCCGCGACGTCCGCGGCGGCGATGTCGCGGTCGAGCAGCCTCGGCAGCAGGTGCTTGAGCATCACGTCCTGCGCCGCATCGACGTACTCGGACGAGTAGTCCGGCTTGTCGCCTGCGACGCACTCGCCCCAGCCCTCAGCGCCGTCCATCACCGCCTTGACCAGCAGCAGGTCTTTTTCGGTCTGGACTCCAAACGACGTTTCGAAAGGCGCGACCAGGTCCATCCGGATCCGGCGCAGCTCGACCGCCTCTAATCTCACGCGCTCAGGCTATCCAGTCGCGCCGCCTCGTCGCTGGACAGAGCAAGGTCCGCGGCCGCTGCGTTCTCCTCGAGCTGGCCCACGCTCGACGCGCCTGGAATCGCAACCACGTTCGGCTTGCGCACGAGCCAGGCCAGGGCGACCTGGGCGGGCGTCGCCTGGTGGCCATCGCCGATCTCCCGCAGCGCCTGCACCAGCGGCGCGCGGCGAGCCCGAGCTTCCGCGCTGAAGTCGCGCCGGAAGCGCCGGAAGTTGCCGGGCGAGGCGGACTGGTACCGACCCGACAGGAGGCCCTGGCCGAGCGGGCTGTAGGCGATGATGATCCGGCCGTTTCGCTGCGCCCACGGCACCAGCTCGCGCTCCGCCTCGCGGTGGACCAGGCTGAACCGCACCTGGTTGGACAGCACAGGGCCACCGAATGCCCCCTCGCACGCCTGCCACTGGTCAAGGAAGTGGTTGCTCACCCCGGCGTGCCGGATCAATCCCGCATCCAGCAGGCGTCTGAATCGGGGCATCGTCGCCCGCGGCGGGAACAGCGCGCTGGGCCAGTGCTGCTGGTACAGGTCGACACGGTCGACGCCGAGCCGCCGCATGCTTCCCCGCGCGCGCAAGCGCGTCATGAACGGAAGGCCAATTGGAAACAGCTTGGTGGCGAGGAACACCTCGTCGCGACGCCCGCGTATCGCCTCGCCCACGATTCGCTCGGAGCGTCCGATGCCGTAGACCTCGGCCGTGTCGACGAGGTTGATCCCCAGGTCCAACGCACGGCGCACTATCTCTCCCGCGGTCTTGCTCTCGTAGTCGCGCCCGTAGCCCCACTCGGTCGAGCCGAACTGCCAGGTGCCCAGGCCTATCTTGGAGACGCGCGCCCCGCCCGCCGCGACGTATCTCAAGATTCGCTCGCGGTGAGCCGGTCATAGACGATCTGCGACCACGACTCCATCGCGAGGTAGTACATGCGCATCCCGTCCAGCGTGAGCAGCTCACCGGCGAGCTTGTCGGTCTCGCGAATCCTGATGTTCGGCGTGTCGCCGTCGACGAGAAAGACCGCGCCCAGGTGCACCTTCGAGACCGGTGACGAATCCTCGTTCAGAAATCCGATCAGCCTGGCCTCGAACCGGCCGTCGTAGACGACCTCCTCCTCCCACTCGCGCTTCAGGCCGTCGAGGATCGGATCCCCCGCGTCCAGGTCCCCAGGGTTGATGTGCCCGCCGACGCCGAGCGAGTACTGCTTGCGCAGCCGCTTCTCGGACGACGCGCGCAGGCGGTGCGTCAGGAAGTACCGGCCGTCGTGGCGGAACACGACGTACGGGATGATCTGCTGAAAGCTCGGATCGTTCTCGACCTCCGCGCGCGGCTTGAAGAAGTGCCGCTCGCGAATCACCGCCTGGAGGCGGTCCAGGTTCTGGGACACGAAGCCGTGCCACGCGCCGTCGGGAAAGATGTCATCCCGCCTCACGCACAGCACCTGCTCCGACGCCGTCACGTTCAGATGACCCGGATGAGGCCGCGACCGAACACGGCGACGAGCTCGGCGGTGCGGTCGACGTCGTCGTCGCGGACCGGCAGAAAGTAGATCCACGCCGCCCTCTCGGTGTCGGTGGTGATCATCGTGCGAGCCGAATCGGCGCTCGGGTTGCCGATCGGCCCCTCGGCATCGGCGACGCAGATCCGCCCCGCCACGTTGACCTTCTCCTTGCCGATGCCGGCGTAGCTCTCGCCCTCGGCGCCCAGCCGGATCACGAGCTCCTCGCCCTTGACCTTGTCCAGGTCGTAGAGGCCGACCGGCACCTGGAGCTGCACCGACAGCGCGTTGGCCACGTCGACCAGCGAGTTGATCCGCGGCAGCGACTCGCCCTTCTTCATCCGGCGCAGCAGCGCCTCCGACGACGGCCGCACGCGGGTCGGGTCGAGGCCGAAGCGCCGGTACAGGTCGCGCGCCCGGTCGGTGGGCCCCACCTCGCCGGTCCGCACGGCCTGTTCGGCCCGCTTGACCTCGAGCTCGAAATCGTCGCGCGGAGGCGTGACCTCCAGCTCGTAGAGCTCGAGGGTCACCGGGTCGACGTCGATCTCACAGCGGACCTTCATGCGAGGTATTCGAGGTCGTCGAAGAAGGAGGGGTAGGAGATCTCGACGCACTCCGCGCCGTCGATCTCGGTCTTGCCGCGGGCGATCAGCCCCGCGATGGCGAGCGCCATGGCGACCCGGTGGTCGCCGTACGAGTCGACGCGCGCGCCCTCCAGGTCCCGCGGCCCGTTGATGATCCAGCCGTCCTCGGTGGCCACAACATCGGCGCCCATCGCGTTCAGACCCGCCTCCATCGCCGCTAGGCGGTCGGACTCCTTGACTCGCAGCTCCGCCGCGCCGCTGATCACGCTGGTGCCAGGCAGTTGCGTGGCGACCACCGCGAGCACGGGGAGCTCATCGATCATCTCTGCGGCTGCGGCGCTCACCAGCCGGATCGGCCTGTGCAGGTCGACGAAGCCCACCTCGAGGTCCGCGACCGGCTCGCCTGCTTCGAGCCGAGGGTTCCCTCGCTTGATCTGAAAACCGACCGCCGTCAGCGCGTCCGCAAATGCGGTCCGCGTCGGGTTGACCCCGACACCGGGAAGGCGGACATGCGAGGCGCAAAGTCCGGCGGCCGCCAGCCAGAACGCCGCGGCGCTGAAATCTCCCGGAACTGAGATGTCGATCGGCTGAAGCATCTCCGTGCGTTCCACCGCGACCCGAAGGCCATCCACGGAAGCTGCCGCGCCCATCGCCGCCAGCATCACCTCGGTGTGGTCGCGCGTCTTCACGGCCTCGACGACCTCGGTTTTGCCGTCCGCGTAAAGGCCGGCGAGAAGGATGGCCGACTTCACCTGGGCGCTCGGGACCGGGCTCGCGTACTCGATGCCGTGAAGCGGCGTTTTGCCGCCGACGCGAAGGGGCGGCCACGCGGCGTCCGCGCCCATCTGGCGCAGGGGCTCGACGACGCGGTCCATCGGCCGGCGGGAAAGCGACTCGTCGCCGCCCAGCTCGCTCGCGAAATCCTGGGCCGCGAGCAATCCGGCGAGCAGCCTCATCGTGGTGCCGGAGTTGCCGCAGTCGAGCGCGCCGGAAGCGGCGTGCAGCCCGCACATGCCGCGCCCCGCGATGCGCGAGCCCTCGATGTCGACACCAAGCGCGCGGAGGCACGAGGCCGTCGACTGCACGTCGGCGCCCGCCGAAAGGCCTCGCACGCGGCTCTCCCCTGACGCGATCGACCCGAAGATCAGAGCGCGGTGTGAGATCGACTTGTCGCCGGGAACCGTGATGGTTCCGTCGAGCTTCCGAGCCGGACGGACGGTCGCGATCACGCTCTGAATGATGCCGGACTGTGATTGGGCTACGTCGTCAAGCGGGGATGGCCGACTAGCACAGAGCTAAGGTTCCGTGACACGTTCCGGCGTCTGCAGCTCATTGATGGGAAATTCCGCTCGACACTCCCGGTGGAGTGTTTGGATCCGAGACTCCGATCACTGTGACCGTTCGTCTCACGACGGGCGAGCCGTTCATGACCGAGCCCATCAGCCTCCACCCTCCGGACGCACAATTATCAACGTGCAAGTCCAGCAGCAGACCCAGTGGCTGACGGTGGATGACCTCACCGCGAGTTGGCACAAGACCGTTCAGCCGAATCCGGAGTACCAGCGAGGCAGCAAGTGGCGCCTGGAGCAGCAGCAGTTGCTAATTGACTCCATCTTCAGGGGCTATCCGCTTCCCCGCTTCTACTTCCGCATGCATCAGGAGAAAGGTGTCATCGGAACCCACACTGAGACACTCGAAGTGATCGACGGACAGCAACGCATCATCGCGATGGCCGCATATCGAAGCGACCACTGGCCAGTCCCCGAGCCCAGTAAGCTCCGGCTGCCGAAGAGCGTTCGTGAGCAACGCGTACCGTGGGGAGGGCTCGGCTTCTCCCAACTCGGCGATGATCTGAAGCGCAGGTTCCTCGACACGAAGCTGGCGGTTGTCGTTCTTGAACCAACGGCCAGTGACGAGGAAGTGCGCGATCTCTTCATCCGGCTACAGGCCGGAACAGCTCTAACCCGACAGGAGGTACGCGATGCCTGGCCCGGAAATATTGGGCCATGGATGGAGAGGCTGGCCGGCAAGTTAGACCGACGCCCGGTGTATTCGCTGTTCGACACGGTGGATCGTCGAGGTGGGGGCTCGCGTGATTCCGAGGACTCTGAAGATCGATATCTAGATGGCAGGCAGACGTGTGCGCAGTTACTGTGCCTGTTCCTGGAGCGCCGCCGCAAAGGTGAAATCCCGAGCCTTCGCTCGCCCGTTCTGGATGAGATGTATCACGAGAACACCGCCTTCGACGATCGCGGGCCGGAGGCCCTCCTCTTCGAGAAGCTCCTCACGTGGACACAGGAAACGCTCCGCGGACGTCCATACACGACTGGCGGCACCAAGTCAAAGATCACGAAGAACACGCTCTTCAGCCTGCTCCTCTTAACACAGGACTTGGACGCGACGGGTCGGTTCAACGTGCCCTCAGAACTCGAGAAGGTACGTTCCGCATTGGGCGAGCCGAGCCCGTCCGTAGCCCCTATCGGCAAGAGCGTTGACGCCTCGACTATCCGGCATCACTACTGGTGGTTCGTAACGGAACGACTCGCCGGCGTGACCTTCACCGGCCTTGACCCCCGCCGCCTGTTTGACGACCAGCAAAAGGAAACGCTCTGGAGCAATTCCGGTGGGGTGTGTGGAGTCTGTTCGCAGCCGGTCGAGCGAGGAACGGAGGAGTACGACCACATCAATCCGTGGTGGTCCGGAGGGCGAACTGAAGTCGCGAACGGCAGAGTGGTCCACGCCCGTTGCCACCGAAGAGGGCGCTATGCGGGGACTCCCCTGCCATAGCGAGCCCGGCATGAACGCCGCACTATTCCGCGCCCTCATAGGCTGACGCATGCCGGGAGGTCGAAAGCGGCGGCGAGACTTCGCGACCGAGGAAGAATGGACCGCCTATAAGGCTGAGCAGAAGGCGAAGAATGACGCTCGGATGGAGGAATGGGCGGCCCAACAACGCGCGGAGTGGATTCAGCGCTACGAGGAGTGGCGATCTGCGCGCCAGGACGCCGCATCCGAGCTGGTGGCCGCCTGGGACGCGCTCTACACCACCCTGATCGCGACCAGCAATGCCGACCTGGTGCGACTCGCGAACCGCCTGCATCGAGCGACCGGCGGTGTCATGGAGCAGCTTCTGGACGAGATGACCATCGACGATTGGCCCGAGGAGTGGATCGAGGGTAAGCCCGACCCGATGCAAGAACTTCCTGACATCTTCGATGCAGCCTTGGTCACGCCGGCTCGCAAGCCGGAGCCCGAGCAATCAGGCTGACAACATCGCTCGCCGCGAGCAGTGAAAGAAGTGACCCCAACCAACTGAGTCGCTCCCGAGTCGCTTCTCCTTGCGGAGTCGTTCCTCGGTTACTTCTCAGCCGATCGGGGCCAACAATGGACGCTAAGTGGTCCACGACGAGCGGTCAACTGCGCTGTTCGAGCGATAGCCAGGCAAACGACGGCAGCTAACTCGATCCTTCCGCATCGACTGTCAGAGGGAATTGAATCGAGGACACCTAACTCTCGGCGACGCGCTCGGGCGTCTGGAACTCATTAGGTCCGTGCAGGCCGGAACGACCGAAGTGCTGGAACGGCCCCTCAGCCAACTCATCAATCTGCCCGGTTCCTGCCCGCCTGATCCAGTGGCTGCCGGCCCGATCAGTGAACGCGAGCTCGGCTCCCTATCGCGCCGACCAACCAAGGCCCGGAATCCACACTCGGAAGGCACCCCTCGGAGGCAGGATGCTTACGGTGGCGATCGGCACCCCTCGGACCTCCTTCCGCTTGCTGTACTCCAGCAGCCGCTCGATCGTCTGTGATCCGGCCCCCTGGATGAACACAATGGCCGCAACGAGCCTGTAGACGGGCTCGTCTGAGCTGTTGATGAGGTCGATTGCTGTACGCAGGGAGCCGCCTTCCTCTGGCCCCAAAACCGCTGAGATCAACCGCGCCTGAGCACCATGGCGTTCTAGTCGGTCTGCGTGTTCGAGCTTGCGTTGTCGGCGACGTTCTCCCTCGATCTGGGCGAGGGCTGCGATGAGCGTCCCGACGGTGCCGATGCTGGCGAGGGCCACCCATCCCGGCCAACCCCAGCCTCCCCACTGCTATAGCCAGCCCATGCCCTCAGGATCGCTGCGACAGAACGTAGGTGTAGTCGCCCATGTATTCGCCCGCATCAGGGGCCGACAGGCTGCACTTCGCCGCGCCCACCGAGCCCGGCTGCGTGACCGGGAGTTCGGCCTTGCACGTGATGGTCGCGTCCTTGACGAAGCGGACGTGCCACAGGCCCTGGAGGTCGATGTACTCCGTGCGCTACCGAGCCGCGAAGGTCATGTGGGCGCGGCCCGCACCGCCGGCGTTCTTGAAGTTCGCGGTGAAAGAGTAGGACGAGATGGGCGCGTACTTCGCGGGCAGCACCCACTCCACGGTCAGTGCCCGAGCCCCCGTTCCAGAACTGGGAGCGAAGGGAGCAAGGGTCAACACCCTGCGCGCTCTGGAGCACGAACTGCGGCGGGCCGGCCGTCTCGCCGTGGGGGTGATCCGCCGCAGGCAGCACCATCGGGCGCGCCTAACAGCAGAGCTGCGCATGCTGGCGCCGCCCACCGCCTGACGATAGCCATCTGGGGCGCATCGTAAACCTGGAGCTGAGCCCCGCCTGGCGCCTTCAACCGCGACGCGCCCCGGCAAAGCGCGACGAGTCAGCCCTTCCCGATCGCCGCAGTCAGGGCCTCCCCGGCCCTCACCAGCGCCTCTCCGACCTCGGCCAGTTCCCGATTCAGGTCCTTGACGTCCTTCGCCCCGCGGTAGCCGGTCAAGTCCGCCAGCTTTTGGCCTGCCTCCATAAGTCGGTTACCTGCTTCGCGCACGTGCTCTTCTCTCCGCCTAGCTCCAGGGTGGCAGTCTGGCAGTTCAAAGAGTCATCAGAATGAAAAGTCTGTTGATTTTCGAGCTGCTCGCCAAGTTGCCTGGCCCACCGCGCACCTGTACAGCACCCGACAAGCACGCCGCAGCGAACCGCCTCATGCCCGCCTAACGAGTCTTGTCTTTCTCTTGTTTCTGCTCGGAGGCCGCCCAGCGCTCTCGCGCCGACCGCGCCTCCTCGAACAGCTCCACCAGGCGAGGGTCGCCGGCCTCCAGGTGGCGGCGCATCCTCGTCAGCTCCGCGCTGACCGCGTCCAGCATCTCGATCAGGTTCTCGCGGTTGGTCTTGACGACGCCCGCGTAGAGGTCCGGGTCGCCGGCCGCCAGGCGGCTCATGTCGCGGAACCCCCCCGCCGCGAGGCGCGACGCCTCGGGCCAATCGCTGCGGCGAGAAAGGGCGAGCACATAGCCCACGGAGAGAAGGAATGCTGCGTGGCTCACACCCGCGACGAGCCGGTCGTGCGTGATCGCATCCATCACCACGGCATTCGCGCCGACCGCCTCAACCAGCTCCGTGATCCGCGGCTCGTTGCGCGTCAGGACCCACGGCGCGTGCTCGAACATCGAGGCATCGGCCGCGTCGATGCCCGACGCCTCCTTGCCGCACATCGGATGGCCGCCCACCAGTTCGATGCCCTCCGCCGCGGCCCACTCCATGACGCTCGCCTTGGTGCTCGCCATGTCGGTGATGGGCCGCGCGCCGATCGTCGCCGCCAGCTTGGCGAACAGCTCGCGCATCGCGCTGATGGGCGCGCCGATCACGACGACGTCCGCCATCCCCACCGCGCTGAGGTCGGTGTTGGCCGTGGAGACGATCCCACGGTCGAGCGCCTTGCGTACCACCACCGGATTGCGATCGCTGCCCACGATCACCGTCTCGGGCCGGGCCTTCTTCAGCGCAAGCGCAAACGACGAGCCCATCAGGCCGAGCCCCACGACCCCAACGGTTGACATGGACCGCGTCAGGCCAGTTGCTTTTGCATCGCGCCGAGGAGGCGCCGCACGTCGCCCATCAGCCGGTCGAACGCCTCGAAGTCGAGCGACTGCGCCCCGTCCGACAGCGCCTGATTCGGCGTCGGGTGGACCTCGATGATCAGGCCGTTGCTGCCGGCGGCGACGGCCGCGAGCGACATCGGGCCGACCAGCGACCAGCGTCCGGTCGCCTGCGAGGGGTCGACGATCACCGGCAGGTGCGACAGCTCGCGCACGAGCGGCACTGCGTTGAGGTCCAGGGTGAAGCGGGTCGAGGTCTCGAACGTCCGGATGCCGCGCTCGCACAGGATGACGTCGCGATTGCCCTGCGACAGGATGTACTCCGCGGCCAGCAGCCACTCCTCAATCGTCGACGACATGCCGCGCTTCAGCAGCACCGGCTTGCCCGAGCGGCCCGCCTCCTGGAGCAGCGCGTAGTTCTGCATGTTGCGTGTGCCGAGCTGCAGGATGTCGGCGTAGCGCGCGACCAGCCCGACGTCGCCAGGCGACACGACCTCGGTCACGACCTTGAGTCCCGTCTCGTCCCGCGCGGCGGCCATCATCTTCAACGCCGCCTCGCCGAGGCCCTGGAACGAGTAGGGCGACGTGCGCGGCTTGAACGCGCCCCCTCGCAGCACGCGCGCTCCCTGCGCCGCGACGTGGCGCGCGGTCTCCAGGAGCATCTCCTCACCCTCGACCGAGCATGGACCGGCCATGACCACGACCTCGTCGCCGCCGATCTTCACGCCGCCCACGTCGACGATCGTGTCGGCGCGCCGGAACTCGCGGCTCGCGAGCTTGAACGGCTTGGTGATCGGAATGATCTCGTGGATCCCGCCGAGGTGGGAGAAGGCGTCCTTGTAGGCGTACGCGTTGCCGCCGATGACGCCGACCAGCGTGCGCTCCTCGCCGCGCGACAGCTCGGACTTCAGGCCGATCTCCTCCACGCGGTCGACGACCGCGTCGATCTCGGCCTTGGTCGCGGTGTGCGACATGACGATGATCAAGGCTTCACTCCCAATGTCCCTCTCATGTAATCGAGGTCGGCCTTGATCGCTTCCGCACCGCGCAGGTAGGTGAAGCGCATCGTGGACTGCGGCCGGGGCGTGTTGTAGAGCAACAGGATGCGGATGCACATCGGCACGGCGCGCGGGTTCGGCTGCGGCACGTTCATGTCGTGGCCGCACAGCAGCGGCACGTCGAACCAGCCGAGCCGCCGCGCGGCGAGCGCCGGATACTCCGCGTTCAGGTCGGGCGTGGTCGTGAAGTAGGCGAATGCGATCTCCTGCGGGTCGAGGTCGTTGAGCCGAACGAGCTCGGTCAAAAGTTCCTCGGTGGCGTCGATGATCGCCTCCGCCGTGTTCGCGGTCGCCGTGGTCGCGCCGCGGATCCCTCTTACCGACAAGCCTTGAGCAGCTCCTTGACCAGGGCCAGCGCGTCGCCGCCGTGGTCGATGTCGTCGACGATCGCGCTGCCCACCACCGCCGCGTCCGCGGCGCCGCGCAGCAACTTCATGTGCTCGGGCTTGGAGATGCCGAAACCGGCGGCGACGGGAAGCTGCGTCCGTTCCCGGACCTGGTGCAAAAGGTCGCCCATCCCCTCGGGCATCTCCTTGCGCGCCCCGGTGATGCCCGTGAGCGTGACGCAGTAGACGAACCCGCTGGAATGTGACGCGATCGCGCTGATCCGGTCCGGCGGGGTGGTCGGCGCGACCATGAACACCGTGTCGAGCGAAGCGGCGCGGAACCACGCCGCCACCGGCTCCGCCTCCTCGATCGGCAGGTCGGGGACGATGACGCCAGCCACGCCGGCCTGGGCCGCCTCGGCCGCGAACCGGCGCGGATCGTGCGACAGCACGGGGTTGATGTACGTCATCAGTACCACCGGCACGCCTTCCGAGGCGACCGCGGCCGCAACCTGCAGCGCGCCTGACACCGTCATGCCGTTCTCCAGCGCCACCTGGCCGGCGTGCTGGACGACGGGACCGTCGGCCAGCGGGTCCGAGTGCGGGATGCCGATCTCGATCGCCGCGACACCGGACGCCGCGAGCCTCTTCCCCACCTCGATCGACTTCTTCGCCGTGGGATGCCCGGCCATGATGTAGGGGACGAGCTTGAGGTCGTTCTTCGCGCGGAGGGCATCCTCCAGCCGACCCACCTTAGTGAGCATCTTTCTGGGGGTCCCCACGAAGTCGCGGCGAAGCCTCCGACTTCGTGGGGGTTTCGACCGAATCCATGTCCTTGTCGCCGCGCCCGGAGAGGCAGACGAGGATCCGCCCGCCCGGCCCCAGCTCTTTCGCGATCACGCCCGCGTGGTGGATCGCGTGGGCCGGCTCCAGCGCGGGCATGATCCCCTCGAGCCGGGTGCACAGCTTGAACGCGGCGAGCGCGTCCTCGTCGCCGACGGCGACGTACTCGACCCGCTCGATGTCGCGCAGGAACGCGTGCTCCGGCCCGACGCCCGGATAGTCGAGCCCGGCGGAGATGGAGTGCGTCGGCAGGATCTGGCCGTCCCCGTCCTGCAGGACGTATGAGTACGACCCGTGCAGCACGCCCGGGCGGCCGCCGACGAGCGACGCCGCATGCTCGCCAGAGCGAATCCCACGTCCCGCCGCCTCGACGCCGACCAGGCTCACATCACGGTCATCGAGGAAGGCGGTGAAGACGCCGATCGCGTTGGAGCCGCCGCCCACGCACGCGACCACGACGTCGGGCAGCTTGCCGTCGAGCGACATGTACTGCTCGCGTGCCTCGTCCCCGATCACCCGCTGCAGGTCACGCACCATCTCCGGGTAGGGGTGCGGCCCTACGACCGAGCCGATGATGTAGTGGGTCGTCCTGACGTTGGTCACCCAGTCGCGGATCGCCTCGGTGATCGCGTCCTTCAACGTCTTCGAGCCGCTGCTCACCTCGACGACCTCGACGCCCAGCAATTTCATGCGCCTCACGTTCATCGACTGGCGCCGCATGTCCTCCGAGCCCATGTAAACGGTGCAGTCCAGGCCGAACCGCGCGCACACGGTCGCGGTCGCCACGCCATGCTGGCCGGCTCCCGTCTCGGCGATGATCCGCTTCTTCCCCATCCGCACCGCGAGCAGCGCCTGCCCCACCGCGTTGTTGAGCTTGTGCGCGCCGGTGTGGCACAGGTCCTCGCGCTTGAGATGGATGTGCGTGCCCCCGAAGTGCTCGCTCAGCCGCGTCGCGGCGTACAGCGGCGTCGGGCGGCCGATGAACGCGCGCCGGTGGCCGGCGAGCTCGAGCTGGAACTGCGGGTCGGCCTTGGCCTCGTGCCACATGTCTTCGAGCTCGTGGAGAGCGCTCATCAGAGTCTCCGGCACGTACTGGCCGCCGAACGCGCCGAACCGTCCGTCGACCGGGTGAGTCAGACCACCCCACGGAATCTGGCGATTCCGCGGGGACCCCGGTATGGGCGCCGCTCGGCTCGTCACGACAGGACCTCGGCCAGGCGCACCGCGTGGACGAAGGCCCGGACCTTGTCGGGGTCCTTTATGCGCACGGCCGATTCGACTCCGCTGGACACGTCGACGCCGTATGGCTTGAACCCGCTCACGACCTTGCCCACGTTACCCGGTTCGAGACCGCCGGCGATGAACACGCGGCGCGAGCTCAGCAGCGGCCGCGCCAGCTCCCAATCCCAAGTGCGCCCGGTCCCTCCGCGCTGGTCGGCCGACCACGAGTCGAGCATGATGGGGTCGGGCCAAGCCTCAATTTCTGGCGCGGTGGGGACGTCGCCGTCCCTGATCTTCAAGACCTTGATCACCGGGCGCCCCCAGTCGAAGCCCGACGGCTCCGAGCCGTGCAGCTGGAGCATGTCGAGGTCCACGAAGTCGGCGACCTGGCGCACCTCGTCCGGCGGCTGGTCGATGAACACGCCAACGACCTTGGTCCGGACCGCGAGGTCCTCCAGGATCGCCTTCGCCTCCTCGGGCGAGACGCGCCGCGGGGAATCGCAGAAGTGGAATCCCAGCATGTCGGCGCCCGCCTCGACCGCCGCCCGCGCGCCCTCGACGTCGCAGATTCCGCAGATCTTGACTCTGATCATTGCGTCAGCTCCTTGATCCGCGTCGCGGGATCCGGCGCCCGCATCAGCGCCTCGCCCACCAGGATGGCGTCAGCCCCCGCCTCTCGCACCCGCCGCGCGTCCTCCGCCGTGTGGATGCCACTTTCCGCGACCACGACGACTGTGCTCGGGATGAGCTTTCGGAGCCGCTCCGTCAGCGCCAGGTCTATGGCGAAGGTACGCAGGTCTCGATGGTTGATCCCGATGGCGGTCGCGCCCGCTTCGAGCGCGGCGGCGGTCTGAGCCTCGTCGTGAACCTCGACCAGCGCGGCAAGGCCGCGGCTCCGCGCCACGGCCACCAGCCTCCTCAGTTCGTCCGCCTCGAGTGCGGCCACGATCAGCAGCACGGCGTCGGCGCCGCACGCCCGGGCCTCCGCGATCTCGAAGGGGTCGGTCACGAAGTCCTTGCGCAGGATCGGGAGGTTGGTTGCCGCCCGCACGGCCCTCATGTGCTCGGGGCGTCCGCCAAAGCCCGCCATGTGCGTCAGGACAGAGATGGCCGCGGCCCCGCCCTCTGTGTAGGCGTGGGCAAGATCGGGCGGTCGGTAGTTCTCGGCCAGGACACCCATGCTTGGCGTGCGCTGCTTCATCTCGGCGATCACAGCCAGGCTGGGCTTGCGCAGCGCGCCAAGGAAATCCCTGGGCCTGTAGGCGGCGACCGTCTCCTCGAACCGGTCCGAGTCCATGAGGTAGCGGCGGCGCTGGAGGTCCAGCCGCGCCTCCAGGACCAGGCGGGAGAGCAGGTCTTCGGTTTCCTGGGTCACTCCTGGGTCACTCCTGCGAGATTGTGGCCCACCTCTGCAGCACCTCGCCGGCCTTGCCAGAGTCGATCGCCTCGGCGGCCATCCCGATGCCCTCCCTCCATTCCTTCGCGAGCCCGGCCGCCCGCAGCGCGGCCGCGGCGTTGAGGAGGACGACGTCGCGGCGCGGCCCCTTCGCGCCGGCAAGGACCTCGCGCGCGAGGCGGGCGTTTTCCTCGGGGCCGCCGCCGCGCATCGACTCGACCGGGGCCCTGGGAAGGCCGAGGTCGGCGGGGTCCAGCTCATATTCGTTGCGGTGCCCGTCCACCTCGATGACATAGGACGGCGAGGCGACCGACAGCTCGTCCATGCCGTCGGCGGCGTGGAAGACGATCGCCCGCTCGACGCCGAGGCGGACCAGGACGTCCGCCATCTTCGACGCCATGGTCGCGTCGGCCACGCCGAGGGCCTGGTACTTCGCGCCGGCCGGGTTGCACAGCGGGCCAAGCACGTTGAACACAGTCCGCACCCCGAGCTCACGGCGCGGCACTCCCGCGTAGCGGAACGACGGGTGGAAGATCGGGGCGAAAAGGAACCCGATGCCGGCCTCGTCGATGCACCGCGCCACGCCCTCGGGCGCCAGGTCGATCTTCACCCCGAGCTGTTCGAGCACGTCCGCCGAGCCGCACACCGAGGAGGACGCGCGGTTGCCGTGCTTGGCGACACGCGCCCCGCATGCGGCCGCGACGATCGCGGAGAGAGTCGAGATGTTGAAGGTCGCCAGGCCGTCGCCGCCGGTGCCGCACGTGTCGAGCAGCGCACCTTCGACGTGGATGGGGGTCGCAATCGCCCGAGCCGTGCGGGCGAAGCCGGTGATCTCCTCGACCGTCTCGCCCTTCATGCGCAGCGCGACGATGAACCCCGCGATCTGGATGGGCGTCGCGTCGCCGCGCATGATGATTTCGAACGCGGCAGCGGCCTCCCCCTCGGTCAAATTCTCACATCGGACGAGCTTTGCGATCCACTCGATCACGAAGCCACCTTCGCCGCCCGGCGCACGAAGTTGCCGAGGATCTTCTTGCCTTCCTTGGTGAGCACGGACTCGGGGTGGAACTGCACGCCGTAGGTCGGGTGCCGCGCGTGGCGCAGCCCCATCACGGTGCCGTCGTGCGTCCACGCGGTGACCACCAGCTCCGCCGGCACTGACGAGCGCTTGACGATCAGTGAGTGATAGCGCGTCGCCTCGAACGGTTCGCTCACGCCCGCCATCACGCCCGAGTTGTCGTGGTGGATCCACGCGGTCTTGCCGTGCGCCGGCTCGTTGCGCACGACGTCGCCGCCGAAGACCTGCCCGATGCACTGGTGGCCGAGGCACACGCCGAGGATCGCGACCTTGCCGCTCAGCGCACGGATCGCCTCGTTCGAGATTCCCGCGTCGTCCGGCGTTCCCGGCCCAGGCGAGATGACGATGCCGTCGAACCTCGCGAGCTCGTCCACGGTAACGCCGTCGTTGCGAAACACCACAGGCTCCGCGCCGAGCTCCGCCAGGTACTGGACGAGGTTGTAGGTGAAGGAGTCGTAGTTGTCGACCATCGCGAGGTGCATCACATGTCCTCTGCCATCTCGATGGCCTTGAACATCGCGCCCGCCTTCTCCAGCGTCTCCTCGTACTCGCGCTCCGGGCGCGAGTCGGCGACGACGCCGCAGCCGGCCTGGACATACGCATGGCCCTCAGCGGCGACGACCGTGCGAAGCGTGATCGCCATGTCGAGGTTGCCGCCGAAGCTCACGTAGCCCAACGACCCCGCGTAGACGCCGCGCTGGTCGGGCTCGAGCTCGGCGATGATCTCCATCGCGCGGATCTTCGGCGCGCCCGACACCGTGCCCGCGGGAAACGCCGCGCGCAGCGCGTCGAGCGACGTCTTTCCCTCGCGCAGCTGGCCACTGACGGTCGAAGAGATGTGCATCACGTGCGAGTAGCGCTCGACCTCCATCAGGCGGTCGACGTTGACGGAGCCGGGCGTGGCGACGCGGCCGACGTCGTTGCGCCCGAGGTCGACCAGCATCACGTGCTCGGCCCGCTCCTTGAGGTCTGACAGGAGCTCCTTCTCGAGGCGCTTGTCCTCATCCGGATCCGCGCCGCGGCGGCGCGTGCCGGCGAGCGGCCGGGTCTCGACGCGCGTGCCTTCGACCTGGACCAGCTTCTCGGGCGACGTCCCGACCACGTGGCGGTCGCCGCCCAGCGCGAGAAAGAACATGTAGGGCGAGGGGTTGATCGCGCGCAGGCATCGGTACACGTCGAAGGCGCTCGCCGCCAGAGGTTTCTTGAATCGCTGCGACGGGACGACCTGGAACGCGTCCCCGCTCATGATGTATTCGCGCGCCGCGTCGACCATCGCGTGGAACTGGCCCTTCGTGACGTTGGCCTCCCAGGGCGCGCCGTCCACGCCGCGCGGACCGGTGGGCGGCGGGTCGCCGGCGAGGCGCTTCTCCATCTCGTCCACGCGAGCGACAGCCTCGCCGTAGTCCTCGCGGTCTGGCCGGTGGATGGTGAGCAGCTTCAGCCGCCGGGTCACGTGGTCGAAAACAGCGAGGTCCTCCGCGCTCAGGAAGGCGCCCTCGGGCATCGGCGGAGGCGCGCCCTTGGCCACAGGGAGGCGCTCGAAGTGGCGCGCCGTCTCGTAGCCGAGGTAGCCGACCGCGCCACCGTGAAAACGGGGGATGCCCTTGACCGGCGCCGTCTGCTCCTTCGCCACCACGGCGAGGGCATCGAGCGGGTTGCCGTCGCCCAGGTCGAGAGCTCGCGGCTGGAAACCGATGAACGAGTAGCGGGCCAGCCTCTCCCCACCCTCGACGCTCTCGAGCAGGAAGCCGGGCTCGCCGGGCGGGCACAGCAGCCTGTACGCACGGACCGGGGTCAGCATGTCGGCCAGGACCTCGCGATAGACCGGGATCAGGGCGAAGCTCTTGGCCAGCTCCCGGGATTCCTCGCGGGTGGGCGTGCAGCGGGCGAAGCCCGACTTGGACGCGCTGCCCGCGCCTAATGATTGCTCTCTCATCTGGTCACCTCTTGCTCGTTCTAGCTATTCCGCTCCGCTCTCTGCGGTGGAGCCGGAGGCAAAAGGTTATCAGAGACCCGTTTGGCCTGCCGTGGCTGCCCTCCGACCCAAATCGCATCAGGGTGGTCGTCGCGACGCAGTAGACGTCAGTGCTTGCCGGCCTTCATCTCCCGTTTGACCTCGCGCGCGTGCGCCATCGACTCCGCTGAGTCGACGTCCGCGACGGTGTGCCATGTCGCGGCGTGCTTCTCCCAACCCTTCGGCTTGACGCCGAACTTCTTCGCCAGCACGGCGACGAGGATCTTCACCTTCATGTCGCCGAAGCCGGGTAGCTTCTTGATCCGCGCCGCGAGGTCGTCGCCGTCGCGGGCGTCGCGCCACACCGAGCCCGCGTCGCCGTTGTAGTCCTTCACGATCGCCGCGCACATGGCCTGCACCCTGCGCGCCATCGAACCGGGAAACCGATGCAGCGCCGGGCGCTCGCGAAACACCTTGTCGAGCTCCTGCGGATCCATGTTCGCGATCCGCCGCGCGTCGATGTGGCCGAGGCGGCGCTTGAGCTCGTATGGGCCGCCGAAGGCCTTCTCCATCTTGACCTGCTGGTCCAGCACCATCCCGATCAGGAGCGCGAGCGGATCGCTCTCGAGGAGGGCGTTCGCCGCGGGGTCGTCGGTCCAGACGATCGGCATGCTCGGGTAGCCTAGCCCGTTATACAAACCCATGGGGGAGGGCTACGAACCGGGATCGCGGGAGGATTTCGACCGGCTCTACCGGACCGCATACCCACGCGTTTACCGGACTCTGTCCGCGATCCTGGGCGACCCCGCCGAGGCCGAGGACTGCGCGCAGGACGCGTTCGTGCAGGCGTTCCGAGCCTGGAACCGGTGGCGGCCTGACGCCCCGGCCGAAGCGTGGGTGCACCGCATCGCGGTCAACCGGGCGATCTCGTACCGCCGCCGGGCGCGGCTGCGGACGGTCGCCGAGGTGCTGCGCCGCCTCGGCCGGCCCGCGGCCAGCGTCAACCCGGCCGACGCCGCGACGCGCCCCGACCTCCTGACCGCCCTACGCGCCCTGCCGCCGAAGCTCGCCGCGGCGATCGTGCTGCGGCACTACCACGGCTACAACAACCGGGAGATCGCCGCGGCGCTCGGCGTATCGGAGCGCACGATCGGCACGCGGCTGCACCAGGCGGCGGAGAGGTTGCGGGACATACTCGATCCCTCCTTCTCACTTCGAGCGGATCAAGCGTTCCCTTCAGACAAACGTGAGTCCCATGCCGAAGACTGACCGCGACCCGCTCGGCCCGAGCTTTCAGTGGCGGCTGCGCTCCGCCCTCGACCGCATCGAGCCCGGTCACCCCACGCCGCGATACGCCACGGTGTCCACTCGGGCCTTGAGCCCGCTGCGCTTCACGAGGTTGGCCCTTGCATCCGGTGTCGCCGGAATCCTGGCCTTGACAGCGTTCGCCGCGACCGGGAGCGCCAACCCGGCGGTGTGGACGCAGCGCATCGTGACCACAATCCAGCCGAACCCGACTGCCGAGCCGAGCCCGACACCGGAGGGGAGCCCGACCCCCGCGACCAAGGCCGTCGTGCCGGCCGTACCCGCCCACACACCCGACGGGGAGTCGTCCCCGCGACCCGAGAGCCCGGAGACGCCCGAAGCCACGCCGCAGCCTGAATCGCCCCAACCGACTTCAGGGGACGGCGACCACTCCGGCTCGGGCACCGACCCCACCCCCTCCCCCGAACGTTGATGGGACACTTCCGACTTGAGGAGTCCAGGGCGTTCCTAAGGGCATGAAAAGACCAGTTGTTTTGATCATCGGAGCGGCCGCGGCGGCAATGCTGATCGCGGCGATCGGCGCTTCGGCGCACTCGGGGCTCTCGCTGGCGAAGCTCGTCGGCGTGCAGACCGGCGTGTCGGCAGACGAGGCAAGCGGAGCTCGCACCGAGCCGGCCGACACCCCTGAGGCGACCGACACGCCCGAGGCGCCACCGACCGCGGAGCCGACGGACACGCCCGAAGCAGCGGACACCGACACCGACTCTGAGACGAACGACGACACCAAGGCTGTCACGGCGCCCTCTACGTCAGGCGAGCACGACGGCGGCGACAAGAAGGGCGATTAGCCCGGATCAGTCCATTGCGAGCTTCCCCGGGTTCAAATGCATGGGGAAGCTCGCAAACATCCTTGTAGGTGCGGCCGCCGCAGTATTGATAGCTATCGGAATCGCCGCCCAGACAGGTCCGTCTCAATTGGCCGCGCAGGCGCCCGAATCGAGTCCACCCCCGGTTCTTCTTCCATCATCAACGCAAGCGCCCGCCCGCCTTATGGCAGCGGAGGGGACGGCGATGGAGACGACGGAGAGCAACCCTGAAAGGGTTACTGAGACTGATCCCGTAACGGATATGAGGATGTGGGAAGACTGGGATCGGTTAGCGCCTTCCAGATCTCCGAATACGGCTTACCGTCGATTCCGTACCTCGCCGACGACTCGCCTGCGAGACTGCCTCCCCGGATGAACTGAACACCAGGGCCGTAAACGGCGCGGTATTGCCCGCCATCCGGCATTGGCGTAACCAATAGAAGCACTTCATCTCCAGGCAGCATCAATTGCTCATACTCGAGTTCGATAAGGGCACCGGCGCCATGTGGCTGAGCAACCGGCCCACCAATTTGCCTCACGACAATTTGGCCGCTCGCGAGTGATCCTTTTCCGACCTCGGAAATCGTCACGTTTGCGCTCATCTGCGGTAGGTTGCCGGTTGGGTCGGCAATGAAATGCACGGAGCTGACTCGCCCATGCACAATCAGGCGCGCTTGCGCCGTGGCCGCCCCCACGCTCGCGGCAGGGGGCTGGTATGTACTTAGCTTGATTACGGGGAGAGACCTCGGATCTCCATGCCTAGCTTCGAAGTCTTCTAGGTATTTCACGTTAGCCGCATGAACGGCATCAACCTGAGCTTGTTTCTGTTGATCTGTGAGTCCGCCCCAGGGGTTGAAAGGCACCTTGCCTGTGGCAGAAGCAAACGCAACCGATAGGCCGATAACAAGCGCCATTGCCGCTGTGACCCAGACGAGGGCCGATATCCTGAGGCCATCGTGTCTGCGTCCCACCTTGATTGCTCCTTTCATCATGTCTGCTCGTAAATACAGCGAACACCGCCGGTCCCCGGGCCCCCGCTGCAGCCAGGAAATGGGCCAATATCGATGCTAGTCGGACCCGTGAAAGTCGAGCCTTGGCTCATTAAAGTCACGTTGCTGCAGATAGCACCGTGGTGAGCTAAACCGTATGCATGCCCAAGCTCATGAGCAAATATTTGGGTCGCCCAGTACCCTGTCACACCGTTACATGGGTTCGTCTGCTGATCATGGTCGGCCAGCGGCACATGGATTTCCGACCACAATATCCATCCGGCATTGTTCGAAGTCGGGCATGCCGAGTCTTTGACCAGAGTCGGTCGCACAATGACGCTGGCATTTTCGTATTCCGCGCCTACCAAGCGCGTCGATGCAGCCCTTGGGCCCGCCCTGGCCCCTCATCGCAGTCCGGTTCCGGGGCGGCGGCTATTCCCCCCGGCGGCGCTGCACGAACTCGAACCCAAACCTCCCCTTCACGCAGAGGTGCCCCGCCGTCACGCTGTGATCCAGCGGCGAGGTCACCTTGACGATCGTGTTGTCCTGCACGTGCAGCTCGAGCATGCACCCCACCCCGCAGTACGGGCACACCGTCTCGGTCACGTTCTGCGCAGACTCGTCCCAGGTCCCGGCAGCCCGCATGTCGTGCTCGCTCTTGAACATCAGCGCCCCCGTCGGGCACACGCCGATGCAGTTGCCGCAGTACACGCACGCCGAGTCCGGTAACCCCACGTCGAACTCCGTCGAGATGTGTGCGTCGAAGCCCCGCCCCGCCACCCCGATCGCGAATGTGTTCTGCGCGTCGACCCCGCACGCCTCGACGCACTTGTAACAGAGGATGCATCGCGAGTAGTCGCGCACGTACAGGTCGTTGTCGACCTTCACCGGCTGCGCCACCGTCGCGACCGCCCCGAAGCGATCGGGCTCAGCGCCGTACCGCGCCATCCACCCGCGCACCTCCGGCGAGCACAGGGACATGTCGACCGACGAGCCCAACAGCTCAAGCACCAACCGCCGGCTGTGCCTCACGCGCTTGGAATCGGTGCGCACCTTCATGCCCGCCTCGACCTTGCGCGAGCACGCCGGCACAAGGACCCGCGACCCCTCGAGCTCGACCACGCACACCCTGCACACGTTGATCGGCGTGAGGTTGTCGAGCTGACACAACGTCGGCGTGTCGATCGCCATGCGGCGGCAGGCGTCGAGGATGGTCGACCCCTCGACGACCTCCACGTCTCGGCCGTCGATGCTCAGGCCCACCATCCGCTTGGGCATCCCAACGAAAACCGCGTCAGCCATTCAGCACCTTCAGCTGCGTCAATCCAGATGCGATGGCGCTGGCCGCCGTCTGTCCCAGGCCGCAGATCGACGCATCACGCATGGCCTGCGCGATGTCGCTGAGCAGCATCACGTCCGCGCGGCTGTCACCGCCGTGCGACGCTAGCATCCGCTCGAGGATCTCCTCCTGACGCTTCGTGCCCACGCGACACGGCACGCACTGGCCGCATGACTCATCGCGGAAGAACCGCGCGATGCGAAGCAGGACCTGCTTCATGTCGGCGGTCTCGCCGAAGACGATTACTGCGCCCGAGCCCAGCGTCGCGCCGATGGCTCGCGTGCCTTCGAAGCTGAGGGGCACGTCGACCTGCTCCGGGGTCAGAAATGACCCGGCTGCGCCACCCAGCAACACGGCCTGCAGCTTGTGCGACCCAGCCATGTCGAGGAGCGCGCGGAGCGGCGTTCCCATCGCGACCTCATATAGGCCAGGCCGCTCGACGTCACCTGACACACAGAACTGTCGGGTTCCGCTCGAGTCCTTCGTGCCGATCGAGACAAACGCCGCGCCGCCACCGACCACGATGTCGAGCATGTTGACCAGCGTCTCGACGTTGTTCGGCAGCGTCGGCTTGCCAAATAGCCCGACCTCGACCGGGAAGGGAGGTTTGTTACGTGGCTCTCCCCTCTTGCCTTCGATCGAATTGAACAGCGCGGTCTCCTCGCCGCATATGTACACGCCCGCCCCGCGACGCACCTCGATGTCGATGTCGAGCAGCCCCCGTGCGCTGGTCTGGGCGATCGCGTTCTCGATGCGCTTGCGAGCGAGCGGGTACTCCGTCCGAATGTAGACGAAGCCCTTGTCGCATCCGGTTGCGAATGCCGCGATGGCCATGCCCTCGACGACAGCGAATGGATCGCTCTCCATCAGCACCCGGTCCTTGAACGTCCCCGGCTCTGACTCGTCGGCGTTGCAGACGAGGTAGTGCGGTCGCGCAACCGCCTTTGCCACCGACTCCCACTTGCGACCGGTCGGAAAAGCGGCGCCTCCGCGACCCAGCAGCCGCGCGTCGGTGACCTCACGGATGACCGCCTCGGCGCCCACGTCGCGGGCCCGCGCGAGCGCCTCAAAACCTCCAACCGACAGGTAGCCGTCGAGGCTGTCGGGATCGTACTCGCCGATGCGCCGGAGCATTCGCCCGCGTTGTCGGGGCATCGGCCGCGCGGCCTCTCGCGGCCACGCTCCACCGCGGAGGATGCCGTCCGCCTCCTCGAACGTGATCGATCCAAGCTGCCGTTCTTCGTGCGCGGCACCGGAGCGTTCGACGAGCGCGGCCGGCGCGACATCGCACAGACCGAGGCACGCGCTGCGGTGCCAGGCGCCACCGGCAGGCCCAACTGTGGACTCGAGCCTCGCGCAGATCTCGTCCGCGCCCGCGCACTTGCAGGCAACGTCGTCGCACACATGGAGCGCGAGGGGCCCGCGATCGTGCAAGGCGAAGCGCGCGTAGAAGCTCACGACCCCGAAAGCCTCAGCCGGCGGAATCGACAGTCGCCGGCACGCGTACTCGAGCGCGCCCCGGCTCACCCAGCCGATGCGGTCCTGGATCGCGTGGAGGACCGGCAGCAGCAAATGCCTCTGGGACCGCCGGGAGCGCCCGCCATACGCCACGTGGTCGTCCGCCGGCCGCCGCTCTCCGCCCGACCACAGCGAGTCGGCCGGACCGAGCAAAGAATCGACCGCCGCCATCTCCTCGGCGGTCGCGGGACCCCCGGTGGTTCGGATGTCCAACTAGACGGCGGCCGGGATCTTGTCGATCCGGATCGCGCTCGCCTTGAACTCGGCGGTGCCCGACTTGGGGTCGGTCGCGTCGATCGTCAACACGTTGGTCGCGACCTGGTCTGGGAAATGGAGGGTCATGAAGGCGAGGCCCGGCCGCAGCGTCGGCTCGAAGCGCACCGGCACCTCGACCGATCCGCGCCGCGAGGTCGCCAAAACGCTCTCGCCATCCTCGACCCCGTAGCGCCGCCCGTCCTCCGGCGAGATCAGAAGCGCCTCGCCGCGGCGAAGCGGCGACGTGTACTCGCCGGTCTGCACGCCGGTGTTGAAGGAGTCGAGCCTGCGGCCGGTGGTCAGGCGGATCGGGAACTCCTCGGTCAAACGGTCGACCGGCGGGTCGTTTTCCACGGCAAAGAAGGGAGCTCGCGGACCGCCGACCGGGTCCTCCCACAGACGTCCGTGCAGGAACTGAGTGCCAGGGTGCGATTCGTCGGGGCACGGCCACTGGATCCCGCCCATCTCGTCGAGGCGGCGATAGGCCATCCCCGCGTGCATCGGCGACAGGCTGCGGCATTCGTCCCAGACCTGCTCCGCGGTCGGGTGGCCCCAGTCAGCGCCGAGACGGCGCGCTAGGTCGCAGATGATGTCGACGTCGTCGCGCGCGCCAGCCGGCGGCTCGAGCGCCCGGCGCACCCTCTGCACGCGGCGCTCGCTGTTGGTGACCGTGCCCTCCGATTCCGCCCAGCCCGCGGCGGCGGGCAGCACGACGTGGGCGAGCTCAGCCGTCTGCGTGAGAAAAATGTCCTGCACGACCAGGTGCTCGAGACCGCGCAGAAGGCGGACGGCGCGCGTCTGGTCGGCCTCGCTCCGCGCCGGGTTCTCGCCGACGATGTAGACGGAGCGCAGCTCGCCCCGGTCCATCGCCTCGAACATCTCGCTCAGGTGCCAACCCTTCCTGTCGGGGAACTGCGCGCCTCCCCACGCCGTAGCGAACTTCTCGTGGATCTCGGGCACCTCGAGGTCCTGGAACCCGGGCAATCGGGCGGGGATGGCGCCCATGTCGCCGCCGCCCTGCACGTTGTTCTGTCCGCGCAGCGGGTTCAGGCCGCAGCCGTAGCGTCCGACCTTCCCGGTGAGCAATGCGAGGTTGATGAGCGCCAGCACGTTGTCGACCGCGTTGTGGTGCTCGGTGATACCGAGGGTCCAGCAGATCATCGCGCGGTCCGCCCGACCGTACGAGAGGGCCACGTCCTTGATCGCGGCCGCGGGGATGCCCGTGTCAGCCTCCCCCCGTTCCAGCGTGTACGCCTCGACGCATCGGGCGAAGTCTTCGAACCCCGTCGTGGCGCCCGCGATGAACTCCATGTTCGCCAGACCGGCGTGGATGATCTCTCGGGCCATCGCGTTGGCCAGCGCGATGTCGCTGCCCACGTCGAGGCCGAGCCACACGTCCGCCCACTCGGCGGAGCTGGTGCGCCGCGGATCGACGGCGATAAGGCGCGCCCCGCTGCGGACACCCTTCAAGACGTGGTGGAAGAAGATGGGGTGCGTCTCGCGCGCGTTCGAGCCCCACAGGATGATGAGCTCGGTTTCCTCAGCCTCGCGGTATGAGGACGTCCCGCCTCCGGCTCCGAACACAGTCGCCAGACCGGCGACGCTGGGAGCGTGTCAAGTCCGGTTGCAGCTGTCGATGTTGTTGCTGTGCATGACCGCGCGCGTGAACTTCTGCGCCATGAAGTTCATCTCGTTGGTCGTCTTCGAGCAGCTGAACATGCCGAACGCCTGCGGGCCCTGCTTGCGCGCGGCCTCGAAACCGGCCGCGGCGCGCGTGAGCGCCTCTTCCCACGATGCCGCACGGAGCCGCCCTCCCTCCCTGACGAGCGGCTCGGTCAGACGGACAAGCCCGTCATCCATGAGCCCAAGACTATAGGTCTAGGTGCGCTGGGCTGCGATGAACTCCTTGATCCGGCGGAGGCCGAGCTTCAGCTCGTCCTCGGACTGCGTGTAGGCGAGGCGGATGAATCCCTTCCCCGCGTGCCCGAAGGCGGTCCCCGGAAGGACCGCGACTCCCGCCTCGCTCAGGAGGCGGTCCGCCAGCTCGTGCTCGTCGAATCCCGTGCCCTCGATGTTCGGGAATACATAGAACGACCCCTGCGGGCGCGCGCAGCGCATGCCGGGGATGTCGTTGATGCCGTCCACCACGAGGTCGCGCCGGTGCTCGAACACCTTGACCATGCGGTGCACCGCGTGCTCCGACTCGGGCGAGCTCAGCGCCTCGATGGCGGCGATCTGCGTGAACGCCGCGGCGCAAGACGAGGAGTTGATCATGAGGGTGTCGAGCTTGGCGGCCAGCTCGCGCGGCGCAACAGCGTAGCCGAGGCGCCATCCCGTCATCGCGTAAGACTTGGACAGGCCGTCCATCAGCACGGTCCGCTCGCGCATGCCGGGCCTGGACAGCGGCGAGACGTGGTGGAAGCCGTAAACCAGCTGACTGTAGATTTCGTCCGAGACGAGCAGAAGGTCGTGCTTCTGCACCAGCTCGCAGACGAAATCAATGTCCTCCGCGGTCAACACACCGCCGGTCGGGTTCTGCGGCGTGTTGATGATCAGCATCCGGGTCTTCGGCGTAACGAGAGACTCGAGCTCGTCCAAGTCCATGCGGAAGTCCCGGTCCTCGCGCAGCGTGACAGTCTTCGGCACCCCGCCGATGAAGTTGACCTGCGACGCGTACGCGGGGTAACCGGGATCGGGAAGGATCACCTCGTCGCCCAGCTCGATGCACGCGAGCAGCGTGAACAGCAGGACGTTCTTCGATCCGGGCACGAGGACGACGTCGTCGGCCGCGACGTCGGTGTGGAGCATGCGCGTGACGAAGCCGGCGACCGCCTCGCGGGCCTCGCGGATCCCGCTCGCGGGCGTGTAGTGCGTGTAGCCGTTCTGCATCGCCCCGATGCCGGCCTCGACGATGTTGTCGGGGGTGGCGAAGTCCGGCTCGCCAATCTCGAGGTGGACGATCCGCTTGCCCTCGGCCTCGAGCCTCCGCGCCTTGGCGAGGACCTCGAACGCGCCCTCGGTGCCGAGACGCGACATGCGCTCCGCGAATCGAATCGATGGGCTCACAGAGGTTGAATCCTAGTGTCTCGGCGACGAGGTCCGCCGCATATCAGCGGCATCGATGGCCGGAGCCAAGGAAAGGGTGGCGCTAGGAGGAACGCATCGGAGATGCGTGACGACGCGGCGCCGGGTCCCTTGACGCAGGCTTCAGCGCCAAAGGCGCCCGGCCATCTAGGCCGCTCAGATGCAAGGAACTCGGCGCCGAGACACTCAGTGGACGCCGAGCTGCGAGCCGCCGTCGATGCCCAGCGTCTGGCCCGTGATGTAGCCCGCCTGGCGGGAGCAGAGAAAGGCGCACACGGCGCCGACCTCCTCCGGATCGCCCAGGCGCTTCATCGGCGCGCGCTGCTCCATCTGGCTCAGGTCCCCGAGACGTCGAAGCGCGTCCGTGCGAATCGCGTCGGGGGCCAGGCAGTTGACCGTGATGCGGTCGGAGACAAGCTCGGCGGAAAGAGTCTTCGCCATGCCGGTGACAGCCGCGCGCAGCGAGTTGGAAAGGACCAGGTTGGGGATGGGCTGGCGGACCGAGATCGAGGTGATGAAGACGATCCGGCCCTGGTCGGATCGCTTGAGGTGCGGAAGCGCCGCTCGGGCCAGTCGCACCGCGCTCATGAGAACGAGGTGGAACGCCTCTTCCCAGCTTTCGAGCGGCAGGCTTTGCAAGACACCGGGCGGCGGGCCACCCGCGTTCGCGACGAGGATGTCGAGGCCGCTCAGCTTCCCGGCCGCCGCCTCGACGAGCGACTCAGGGTCGCCCCCCTTCGAGAGGTCCGCGACGGACCATCCGGCGGCGCCGATCTCGCGTGCACTGGTCTCGAGCGCCTTCGCCTCGCGCGCCGAGATATAGACCTTCGCGCCCTCGGCGATCAGAACCGCCGCTGAAGCTCGCCCGATCCCCTTGCTGGACGCCGTGACAAGCGCTCGCCGCCTGGCAAGACCAAGATCCACGACCCCAGCCTATCCGGTGGTCGCGACGTACCAGTCCGTCACGTACTGGAACCGATCCGTCGGTTCGATGACCTTGTTCATGTGCACCCCATGCACGCGCTGCGAGACCACGTATTCGTAGCGGCCCGCGTAGAGAAAGATGGCCGGCGCCGCGTCCGCCATCAGCATCTGGAAGTCGATGTAGGCGGCGAGGCGCGAGGGTGCATCGATCGCGTTCCGGCCGTCCTCCAGGTCCTTGTCGATCAGCCCCCAACCACGCTGGTAGGCGAAGTTGAGCGAGCCCACGTCCGCGCCCGAGTGCCAGAACGTGTACTGGTCGGGGTCGGGCCCGACGTCGATGTACACCAGCGCCATCTGGTACCTGTGCCCGGGCAGGTAGTCGCGCACGAGCTGCGTCGCCGGAAGCGCCTTGACGTCCACCTGGACGCCGACGTCCAGCATCTGCCGGGCGATGGCGTCCGCGACCTGGCGGTTGGGGAACGAGTCGGCGGCCACCAGGGTGACCTTGAACTGGGTGCCCTTCTTGGACCGGAGCTTCGTCGCCGGATCCAGGATCCAACCCGCATCGTCGAGCGCCTTGGCCGCGGCCACCGCGTCGAAGGGATGGAGGTTGGCCGCCGACGCGGAGTACGCCCAGTTGGCTGTCGGGATCGGGCTCGGGTCAGGGTCCGCGCGTCCCGCGAGCACGTCGCTCACGATCTGCTGTCGATCGATCGCCTGGACGAGGGCGAGCCGGACCTTCGGGTCGCTGAAGAACGGCTTGCCGTCGCCGTCGGAGTTGAAGGTGACGAACGAGCTCGTGAAGAGGCGCTGCTCCTGCACCGTCAGGTCGGTCCGTCCCTGCAGCGCCGAGACCTCCTGCGGCTGGAGGCCGCCCACGAGGTCCGCCGCCCCCGACAGCACGGCGCGAATCGCCGCCTGCGGCTCCGGATACGTGCGCATCACGAGGTGATCGAGATACGGCTGCGGGACCGCATACGGGTTGCGGTCGAGGGTGATGGCGAGCTGGTTGATCGCCCCCACCTTGAACGGCCCGGTCCCGAGAGCGTGCAGTCCGCTGAAGGGGCTGGCCGCGATCTGGGCCGGAGCCATCCCGCCGAAGATGTGCTTCGGGATGATGCCGACGCGTAGGGCGAGGGGGAACGCCGCGCTCGGCGCCTTCAGCGTGAACACCACCTGCGACGTGCCCGCCGCGGCTATGCCCACGAGCCGCCAGAAATCCGCGCCCGGCTGCTGGTACTCGAGGTCCTGCAGCACATGGAACGTGAACATCACGTCGTCCTGGCCGAACGGCTGGCCGTCCGCCCACTTGACCCCGTCCCGGATGTCGAACGTGTAGGTCAGGTGGTCCGCGGAGATCGCCCAGCCGGAGGCCAGCAGGCCAACCACGTTCTGCTGCGCGTCGACGGTGGTCAGTCCCTGGTAGATGAGGCTGTCCACGTCGCGCGTGCTGTCATTGGACTCGAACAGCGGGTTGAGCACGTTGGGCTGGCCGACGAGGGCCTCGATGGCCGTCCCCCCGCGCGCCGGCTTCGGGACGGTCGCGACCGGCTGACAGGCTCCGAGGACGAAGACCGCCGCAAACGCGGCGGCGACGAACCTGGAGGCGCGGACCGAAAAGCCGTCGGCGGATCTTCGGCGCCCAATGCGGCCCATCTCCGGCTTCACCTCCTGCGCTGCTCGCTCACGCGTCATACGACGCGCTCGCTCCGCTGCTCGGAGGTTCAGCCGGATCTGGGCCACCTGGATCGCCGAATCTCTCGCCGAAGGTTTTCGGCCGCGCCTCTATGCCTTGAAATGCGTCGTGACCCAGACGTTGGCGATCGAGCAGGCGAGGAAGGCGACGACCACGACCCACGTCGTCCAGTAGATCTGGCGCTCGAGGCCGCGACGGGTCCGATACCCGCCGCCCAGCCCGGAGTCGCCGCCGCCGATCGTGCCGCCGAGCCCGGACGCCTTGGGGGTCTGGATGAGCACGCCGGCCGTCAGCAGGACCGCCAAAACGGCCTCCGCGATCACCAGGGCGTTCTGCAGCTTTGCCATGGACCCGGATTTTACCCAGAGAGCCTGGGAGCTAAGCCCAGACCGTGCCGAAGCGCGCGTTCACGGCGTCCCAGTTCAGCGTGTTGAACCACGCTGTCACGTAGTCGGCGCGCCGGTTCTGGTACTTCAGGTAGTAGGCGTGCTCCCACACGTCGACGCCGAGCAGCGGCGTGAGACCCTCCATGAGCGGGCTGTCCTGGTTGGGATACGACTTGATCGACAGCTTGCCGGTCCTGTCCGCGATCAGCCACGCCCACCCGCTCCCGAACTGCCCGACCGCCGCCTTCTGGAGCTGCTCCTTGAACGGGTCGTAGCCGCCGAACGTGCTCTTGAGCGAGTCCGCGATCCGGCCGCTGGGGTTGCCCCCCGAGTGCGGGCCCATGATCGACCAGAAGATCGAGTGGTTCGAATGACCGCCGGCGTTGTTGCGGATCACCGTGCGGATGTCCTCCGGCACCTCGTTGATGCCCCACAGCAGGTCCTCGACCGTCTTCTTGCCCAGCTCGGGGTGCTTCTCGAGAGCCGCGTTCGCGTTGTTGACGTAGGCCGCGTGGTGCTTGTCGTGGTGAATCTCCATGGTCTTCGCGTCGATGTGGGGCTCGAGCGCGTCAAATGCGTAAGGCAGCGGCGGAAGTTCAAATGCCATGTTCAGGGACCCCCTTGCTTGAATTCGCTCTTTAGGTGAACTCAGTCTAAGAGGTCGAAGATTTCGACCCCGACGCCTGTTCCTTCACCGCCGCGGAGCGTCTAGCGACCTCGTCCGGGTCGCCGAGGTAGCGCCAGGACTTCGGGCGGAAGTCCGCGCCCAGCTCATACACGCGTGGCACTCCCGTCGGGATGTTGAGCTCCACCACCTCCGCGTCGCTCAAAGCGTCGAGGTGCATGACGAGCGCGCGCAGGCTGTTGCCGTGCGCGGAGACCAGCACGCACGGATGCACCAGCAGGTCCGGGACGATCGCGTCGTACCAGTAAGGAAGCATCCGGGCGACCACGTCCTTCAAACACTCCGAGCTCGGCAGCAGCTCAGGCGGCATCGCGGCGTAGCGCGCATCGTGTGAGGGGTGCCGCGCATCCGACCGTTCGAGGTCGGGCGGCGGCACGTCGTAGCTGCGCCGCCAGACCTTGACCTTGTCCTCGCCGTATTTCTCGGCGGTTTGTTGCTTGTTCAGGCCCTGCAGCGCGCCGTAGTGGCGCTCGTTCAGCCGCCAGGTGCGCTTGACCGGTATCCATGACAGCTCCATCTCGCCAAGCGCCAGCTGCGTCGTCTGGATCGCGCGGAGCAGAAGCGATTCGTGCACGACCGCCGGCCGCAACCCCGCCTCCTTCATCAACCGGCCAGCCTCCCTGGCCTCCCTTACGCCGCGCTCGCTGAGTGGCACGTCAGTCCATCCGGTGAAGAGGTTTTCGAGGTTCCAGGTGCTCTCGCCATGCCGCAGCAGGACCAGGGTTCTCGGTGCGGGGTTAGCGATGCCCGTAGACCTCGGCGGTGATCTTGACGATGTGGGCGAACTCGTCTGCGTCCAGGCTGGCGCCGCCCACCAGCGCGCCGTCGCAAAGGGGCAGCTCGACGTACTGCTGCACGTTCTTGGAGTTGACGCTGCCTCCGTAGAGGATGCGCACCTTGCGGGCGGCGCCCGCGCCGATCATCTCCGCCACGACCCGGCGGATGAGGCGCATCGTCTTGTACGCGTGCTCGGGGTCGGCATTCTTGCCGGTGCCGATCGCCCACACCGGCTCGTACGCGATGACCAGCCGCGCCGAATCGTCGGCCGAGCAGTTGGCGAGCCCTGCCTTCACCTGGGCGCTGACGACGGCGTCCGAGGTGCCGGCATCGTAGTGGTCGGCAAGCTCGCCGACGCACATGATCACGCCGAGCTCGGAGGAGAGCGCGGCCGCCGCCTTCTTGGCCACCATCTCATCCGTCTCGCCTAGAAACAGACGGCGCTCCGAGTGACCGACGATCACCCACTGACACAAGCCCTTGAGCATCGCGGGCGAGACCTCTCCCGTGAAGGCGCCCGACATCTCCCAGAAGCAGTCCTGCGCGCCGAGCTTGACGCCCGACTGGTCGAGCACCTCGTACACGCCGAGCAGCCACGGGAAGGGCGGGACGATCACGACCTCGACGCGGTCGGAATGGCCTCGCGCGACCGAGAGGATGCCCCGCGCGAGGTCGAGAGCGTCATCCTCGTTGACGGGGTTCATCTTCCAGTTGGCCGCGACCAGCGGCATCCCTGGCGGGCGGGTGCTCAAGCGCTCACGCTTCTTTGAGAATCGCGATGCCGGGCAATTCCTTGCCTTCGAGGTACTCGAGCGTGGCGCCACCGCCCGTGGACACGTGCGAGAAGCGTCCTGCCAGGCCGAGCGACTCGATCGCCGCCACGGTGTCGCCACCCCCGACGAGCGTGAACCCGCCGGACTCCGCGATGGCTTCTCCCACCGCCTTCGTGCCGTCGGCGAAGTCCTTGATCTCCGCGACGCCCACAGGGCCGTTCCAGATCACAGTGCCCGCGCCGCGAATCTTCGCACTGAACAGCGCGATGCTCCTGGGGCCGATGTCGAGCGCCTTCCACTCCGGCTCGACCCGGTCCGCATCGAAGATGCGAAGCGGCTCCCCCGGCTCCACGTTGCGGGCGCACACGAGGTCGACCGGCAGGACCAGCTTGTCGCCGGCCAGCTCCTCGACCTCCCGCGCCTCCTGCAGTGCCGTGTCCTCGACGAGGCCGGCGCCCGTCGGCCACCCTCGCGCCTTGAAAAACGTGTTGGCCATCGCGCCGCCGATCAAGAGCGAATCGACCTTGCTCATCAGGTGGCGAAGCACGCCGACCTTCGTCGAGACCTTGGCCCCGCCGACCACTGCGACCATCGGCCTCCGCGGGTTGTCGAGGGCCCGGTGCAGGGCCTCGAGCTCGGCCTCCATCAGCTCACCCGCGTAGGCGGGCAGGTACGAAGCGACGCCGACGACCGAGGCGTGCGCCCGGTGCGAGGCGGCGAAGGCGTCGTTGACGAAGAGGTCGCCCAGCGAAGCGAGCCTCCGGGCGAACTGCGCGTCGTTCGCCTCGTCCTCTTTATGGAAGCGGACGTTTTCCAGCAGAAGCACCTGGCCGGACTGAAGCCCGTCAACGGCCGTCATCGCCGGCTCGCCGACGCAGTCCTCGGCGAACTTGACTTCGCGGCCGACGCGATGCGCGAGGTCCTCGGCCACCGGCCGCAGCGACAGGTCGGGCTCGCGGTCCTTGGGACGCCCGAGGTGGGACATCACGATGACGCGGGCGCCGCGCTGCGCCAGATGCTGGAGCGTCGGCGCCGCCGCTCGCACGCGGGAGTCGTCCGCGATGCCCCCGTTCGCCAGCGGGACGTTCAGATCCTCGCGCACGAGGACGCGCTTGCCCGCGACGTCGACGGCCGAGATCGATGCTTTCAGAGCCGCTCCGACATGTACGAGATCAGGTCGACCATCCGGCAGCTGAAGCCCCACTCGTTGTCGTACCAGCTGACCACCTTGGCCCAATCGCCGGTCAGAACGGCGGTCGACGGTGCGTCGACGATCGACGAGTGCGGGTCGTTCTTGAAGTCGGACGAGACCAGCTCCTCATGGCTCACCGCCAGGATGCCGCGCAGGTCGCCGCTGGCGGCCTCCTCGAAGGCCGCGTTGATGTCCTCCGCGGTCGTGGTCTTGCCGAGCTGCACCGTCAGGTCGACGACCGACACGTCGAGGATCGGCACCCGAAACGAGATGCCCGCGAACTTGCCGGCCAGCTCGGGCAGCACCTCGGCGACGGCCCTGTTGGCGCCGGTCGACGTCGGGATGATGTTGTCCGCCGCGGCCCGGGCCCGGCGAAGGTCCTTGTGGGGCAGGTCCTGCAGCTTCTGGTCGGCGGTGTACGCGTGGATCGTGGTCATCATCCCGCGCTCGATCCCGAACGAGTCGTGCAAGACCTTGGCCAGGGGCACGAAGCAGTTCGTCGTGCAGCTCGCGTTCGAGATGACATTGTGCTTGGCCGTGTCGTAGCCCTTGTGGTTGACGCCCATGACGACCGTGTAGTCCTGGTTCGTCGCGGGCGCCGAGATCACGACCTTCTTCGCGCCGCCCTTGTCGATGTGCACGCGCGCCTTGTGGGCGTCGGTGAACAGCCCGGTCGACTCGATGACCAGGTCGACGCCGAGGTCTTTCCACGGCAGCTCGGCAGGGTCCTTCTGGGTCATGAACTTGACGGTGTGACCGTCGACGTGGATCGCATCGCCTTCCGCCTTGACCGCGGGCGCGAACGTGCCGAGAGCGGTGTCGTGCTTGAGCAGGTGGGCGAACGTCTTGGCGTCGCCGATGTCGTTGACGGCGACGATCTCGAAGTCCGGCTTCAGGTCCCAGGCCGCCCTGTAAATGTTGCGGCCGATCCGCCCGAAGCCGTTGATACCAACCTTGAGTGCCATTGGGCCGAGCTCCTATGAGTCGCGCGTGGCGCGCGGCGGGAGGGGATGGCGTAAATGTTAGGCGGAGCGGCGCGCGCTCTCGGAGCCGGCGAGCTTCCCGTTCGAGCCTGCCAACTGCTGCAACCGCCGCAGCCGGTGATTCACTGCTGACTTGGAGAGCTTCATGCGCGAGGCGAGCTCGCCGAGGTTGAGCTCCGGGTTTGCCGAGCGCCACTTCGCCATCTCGCGCAGCGCCGGGGGCAGATGGTCGAGCTTGCCATCCCCCTCGAGCCGGTCGATGGCCGCGGCCTGGCGAAGTCCCGAGCCGATCGTCTTGCCGATGTTGGCGGTCTCGAAGTTGAGGCGGCGGTTGACCTCGCCGCTCACCTCGCGGACCACGCGCACGTTCTCGAACTCCATCACGGCTCGGCTGGCGCCCATCGCGGACAGCAGGCGCGCGATGCCGTCGCCGTCCTTGACGTAGACGACCTGCTGGCCGGCTCGTTCCGTGACTCCGACCTTGACGCCCTGGCTCTCCGACATGCGCGCGATCGCCGACGCCCATGATGCCGTCGGCGCGACGAACTCGAGGTGGTAGCGCGAGTTCGGCGCGTTGACCGATCCGCAGCCGAGGAACAGGCCGCGGAGCATCGCCTTGCGGTCGCATGCGGCATCGGGCAGGGCTTGCACGGGAGGCTGGGTGAAGGCGTGGACAAGCTCAGGGGGCAGCCCGAGCTCGATGAAGAACGACATCCGCTTGCGGGTCTTGACCGCGTGGTACTTGGTGTCCGTCCGGCCCACGGCGCGGCCGAGACGCACGACCTTGCGCGCCACCGCGTTGCGGAGCAGCGAAAAGTACACGGAGCGGCCGCTGTGGCTGCTCAGAAGGCGACCACGCGAGCCGAACTAGATGCCGAGCAGCTCGCTCAGCTGACAGCAGGGCCGGGCTGGTAGAAGCCCCGCCATCTCGTTCTTGACCTCCGCCGAGAACGAAATCGGGCGTACCTCCAGGAAGGTGATTACCTCTCCCCTTTTCCTCTCGCAGTCTACCGCCCAATCTGCGCGCTCCAACGCACATAAACCTTCACCGCGCCACAATTTCTTTTGGGTGTCTTCAAGTGGCTGAGATGCGGATGATCGAGGCCGTGCGCGCGGCCATGACCGAGGAGATGGAGCGCGACGAGCGGGTCCTCGTCCTGGGCGAGGACGTCGGACGCAAGGGCGGTGTCTTCGGCGCCACGGACGGGCTCTACGCGCGCTTCGGCGAGGCGCGCGTGCTGGACACGCCGCTGGCGGAGTCCGCCATCGTGGGCGTCGCGATCGGCGCCGCGCTAAACGGGCTCATCCCGATCGCGGAGATCCAGTTCGCCGACTTCATCCACCCGGCCTTCGACCAGATCGTCAGCGAGGCGGCGAGGACGCGCTACCGCTCGAACGGCGACTGGTCCGTGCCGATCGTGATCCGGGCGCCATTCGGCGGCGGCGTGCACGGAGGCCTTTACCACTCGCAGTCGATCGAGGCCTTCTACGCCCACGTGCCGGGCGTGAAGGTCGTCGTGCCTAGCACGCCCTCGGACGCGCACGGCCTTCTCAAGTCGGCGGTGCGCGACCCGGACCCTGTGCTATTCCTCGAGCACAAGAAGGTGTACCGCCTGGTCACCGAGGAGGTGCGCGACGGCGACCACCTCGTGCCCATCGGTCCCGCCGCGATCCGGCGCGAAGGCACGAACCTCAGCTGTTTCGCCTGGGGGCTGATGACGCACTACTGCCTGGAGGCGGCCGAGGTGCTAGCGGGCGAGGGTGTCAGCGTGGAGGTGGTGGACCTGCGCACGCTTGCCCCGCTCGATCGTGAGACCATCCTCGCTTCGGTCCGCAAGACCGGCAAGGCGATCGTGGTGCACGAGGACAACCTGACCGGCGGGTTTGGCGCGGAGGTCGCGGCGATCATCTCCGAGCACGCCTTCGAAAGCCTGGACGGGCCGGTCGTGCGGGTGGCGGCGCCTGACATCCCCGCGATGCCATTCAACGCGCCGGGGGAGGAGTTCTTCATGCCGAGCCCGCAGAAGATCGCGGACGCGATGAGGCGCCTTGCCTCGTACTAAGAAATCAACTGGGGGAAGTCCCCACCCTGGCCCTACCCGGCGAGCGGGGAGGGAAGTCCCGCACGTTTCGATGCCTGAATACGCCATGCGGAGAGAGGCTGTCGCGGCCGGGATGCAGGCCGCGGGGCTCGACGCCCTCTGCGTCTTCTACCCCGCCCGGGTCGCCTACCTGACGGGCTTCCACCACATCCCGACCGAGCGCCCCATCGCGCTCGTCATCGGGTCGAGCGGCCAGTCGGCCCTCGTCGTGCCGGCGGTCGAGAAGGAGCACGCCGAGTCGGCCACGGCGCTCGACCAGGTGCGCATCTACTTCGAATATCCGGGCGCCGAGCACCCCATGGAGTCGGTGGCCGCGATCCTCACCGAGATGAGCGCACGGCCGCAGCGGATCGGCGCCGACCACGACGGTTACGTGCCGTACTGGGGCTATCGCGGCCCGCGACTCGGCGACCTGACGGGCGTAGCCCCCGTCGACGGTGAGCCGATCATCGAAGCGCTGCGCCGCGTCAAATCGGCAGACGAGCTCGACTGCATCCAGCTCAGCTGCGACTGGGCCGTCAGGGCCCATCACCGAATGCAGGGCGCCATCACCACCGGCAAGACCGAGATGGAGTGCTACATGCCGGCGGCCAACGAGTCGCTCTTCGAGATGGTGCGCGAGATGCCGGGCTGGCGGCCGCGCGGCCTGGACGAGACCGGCCTGACGTGCATGTTCGTCGCGGGCCGCTCGACCGCAATGCCGCACGGTTTCGTCAAGGGCCACGGCATCCAGCCCGGGGACGTTCTCGTCACCGGGGCGGGCGCCAACATCGACGGCTACCGCAGCGAGCTCGAGCGAACGATGATCGTCGGCGACCCGACCCCCGAGCAGGAGCGCGCCTTCGCGGCGATGCTGGCGCTGCAGACTCGCGCGATCGAGGTCATGGCGCCCGGTGTCCCCGCGGGCGAGGTGGAGCTCGCCACCGTGCGTCTTGCCGGCGAGCTCGGCGTGGCGGCCAACCTGCGCCACCATGTCGGGCACTCGATCGGCCTCGAAGGGCACGAGGCGCCGTTCCTCGACCGTGGCGACGACGCGGTGCTGGAGCCGGGCATGGTGTTCACGGTCGAACCGGGCGTCTACTTCGCGGAGCTCGGTGGGTTCCGGCATTCGGACACGGTCGTCATCACGGAGGACGGCCGCCGGGTGATGACGGACTATCCCCGAGAGTTGAAAGAACTCGTAATCACGCCGTAGCGGTTTGCGGCAGAGGCACGACCTTGTGCGTGTACATATGGAGCACCGTGCAGGCGTCGGTGTGATGGCGCCGCACGCGATCCACCGCCGTGGGCGGGAGCATGTCCTTGTCCTCGACGGCGACCACCGTCTCGTTCGGGTGGATGGTCCTCCAGACCTCGCCCACCATCTCGCGCGGCAGGTTGCCCGGGATGTAGACGAAGCGGCGGTGCGGCACCGACTTGCGCGCGAGCATCTCCGCCCGCGCGAACGCGTCGTGGGCTTTGTAGTCCCTGAGCCAGGGGTCGCTGACCTCGAGCAGCTCGTGGTGCTGGTTTGGGTAGCGGTCGCCTCGGTACAGGAATACCGCTCCCCTGCCCTCGGCCGCCCGCGCACCCTCCGCGATCACTGACTCGGCAGCCATCTGCTCGTGCGGAAGGATGATCAGTACCTCGCTGATGCCGCGCCGCCGCCCGAAGGCGGCAATCGACTCCGCGGCCCTCTGTGGCCGGAACGGCAGAGGGAACACGGCCGGACGATGGCCCCGGCTGTAGCGGTAGGTCGCCAGGCCGATGATCAGGCCCACCACCGTCAGCCCGCCGCCGAACTTGGTCGCGTCCGGCTTGGCCACGAGGTTGATCAGCCACGCCGCAATGACCAGCATCGTGGTCAGCACGCCGACCGCGTAGAACGCGACGCGCCCGGGCGACCAGGTCCTGTACTCACGCCAGCGCACGACGTCGAGGCTGACGCACGTAAGGACGAAGGTGCCGAGCAGGCCGAACGCATAGAGGTCGCCGAGGAAGTTGACATTCCCGCCCGACCCGATGACGATCACCACCGGCAGTGCGACGGCGGCCAGGATCGCCCACTGCGGCGTCAGGCGCCAGCGGTTGCGGCGCTCCAGCACGCGAGGCAGGAATCCCATCCGCGCCAGCGCAATGAAGACGTGGTACGCGCCGATGATCGCCGTGTTGCTCGCGAAGACGAGCAGGATCGATCCGCTGATCGCGACGTAGTCCGCGAGGAACTGTCCGGCGACATGCTGACCCAGCAGTGAGATGAACTGGTTGGGGTCGGCGTTTCCGCTGAGGAGCGTGGTAGACCACAGAGTCAGCAGCGGGGCGGTGACCGCCATCGTCGCGACGACGGCCAGCATCGCGCGGTTAGCCACCCTACGGCGCGGCTCGCGCATCGCCGGCGCAAGCTGGGCGATGCTCTCCAGCCCGGAGAAGGCAAGGAAAGCCGCCCCATAGCCCGTAATCACGAGACCGACGTTCAACGGCGGTCCGTGCATGACCGCCCGGAAGCTTTCGATGATTCCCGAGGACCCGAGGTAGATCGCAGTCGCCACAACGACGACGAGCTGGCCGGCGGCGGCGAGTGTCGCGAAGATCGCGGTCGTCCGCGCGCTCTCCTTGATGCCCAGCACGTTGAGGATGCCCAGGCCGATAAGGGCGACGACCGTCACCGTCATCACCAACGGGAGCAGGTACGGCGCGACGATGGCCAGGTACAGCATCCCGGACAGCGCGCTGATCGCCGCGGTGAGGTAGTAGTCGACGAGGATGAACAACCCGCCGAGCAGGCCCGCAAAGGGATGAAGCGCTTGGGACGAGACGTTGACGACGCCGCCTCCCTCGGGATAGCGCCACGTCACTTCCGCGTACTTGACGCACAGGAGGACGAAGACGAACAGCGTCATCAGGACGAAGATCGCCGAGCGCGGCCCGAAGTGCCCGTAGAGGATGCCGGGCACGTAGTAGACGGACGTGCCGATGTCCGCGAAGACGACGGCCCAGCACAGAAACGCGCCGAGATTCCCGCCGCGGACCTTGATCCTGCGGCGGGTGCGGAGTTGGTCTTCGGTCATGTCCGGATGGCGCCTCTCTGCTCGTCAAGGTAGCGCCGGAGGCTCTCGAGGTCCGTCCGCAGCCGGCCGACGGCGCGCTGCGCCTCCCGGTCGTCCAGGTCCATGAACGCGACGGCCGCCATGTAGATCTCCGCGCGCTCGAGCTGCCGGCTCGCCGCACGCAGCACCTGACGACGCTCGTTTGGCGTCCTCGCACTCGAGAGCTGCAGAACTGCGCTTCGCATGCTCCCAAGCTAGGAGGTCCCGTGTGAGTTCTCTGTTAGGAGCACGGCCGAACCCGTATGGATCGGGTATGGATTTGGATTAACCTCGAACCCGATGGATTCGGTGGCCCGGCGCGGCCGCAGGCCGGGAGACCTCCGGGTCGTCGTCCGCAGGCCGGCCAAGCTTCCGCGCACGCTGGGTCCCGGGGCCCTCTTCGCGGCCTGCTACGGCAACGTCGGCTCGAGCATCTACTACGCCCTCGGCGTCACCGCCGCGTTCGCTCTCGGCCTCACGCCGGTCGCGCTCATCCTGGCCGGGTTCATCTTCGTCACGACCGCCCTCAACTACGCGGAAGGCACGGCGGCGTTGCCCCACGCCGGCGGCAGCTCCAGCTTCGCCCGCCGCGCTTTCAACCAGCCGATCGGCTTCATCGTCGGCTGGGTGCAGCTCCTCAACTACACAGCGACGGTCTCGATCTCGGCCTACTTCGCGATCGGCTACCTCGGCGTCTTCGAGAGGTACAGCCCCCTGTTTCGCGAGCTGCGGCAGAACGACCTCTGGCATGTCGTTGCGACGATCACCCTGATCGGGTTCCTCGTCCTCGTGAACATCATCGGGATCCAGGAGTCGAGCGCCCTCAACCTGGCGCTCGCGTTCACCGACCTGATCACGCAGTTCGTACTCGTGATCCTCGGCCTGGTCCTTCTGCTCAACATCAAGACGGTCATCGCGAACGTGCACCTGGGAATCGCGCCGACTTGGGGCAGCTTCCTCGCGAGCATCTCCATCGCGATGGTGACGTACACCGGGATCGAGACCATCTCCAACCTTTCGGAGGAGGCGAAGGACCCGGGCCGCAACGTGCCGCGCGCTACGTGGTGGGTCATCATCGCGGTGCTCTTCGTCTCGGCCTTTCTCCCGACGATCGGGATGAGCGTCTTCCCCATTCACGTCGACCCGAACACGAATCAATTCGTGACCGACCTGGCGACCCGCTACAAGGACGACCCTGTGGCGGGCATCGTGAGCAAGTTCACGCAGCCGCTCGCCTTCTGGGCCGAGATCTGGGTCGGCATCCTCGCATTCACGATCCTCGTCATCGCGACGAACGCGGGCCTGATCGGGATCTCGCGACTCAGCTATTCACTGGCCGGATTCGACCTGCTGCCCAAGCGCTTCGCGCAGCTCCACCCGAAGTACAAGACTCCGTACGTTTCGATCGTCGTTTTCGGGATCGTCGCGGCGGTCCTGGTCCTGCCGGGCATCATCGTCCACGGCGCCCAGATCGACCTGATGGCCGCCGTCTATTCGCTCGCCGCCACATTCGCGTTCTGCTCGGCGCATCTGTCGGTGATGCGGCTCCGGTTCATCGAGCCGGCCCTGCACCGTCCTTACCGCATGCCGTGGAACGTCCGGTTCGGGCGCGACAGCATCCCCGTCCTTTCTATCGTGGGCGCGCTCTTCATCGGCACGGTGTTCACCCAGCTCATCTTTCAGAACATCTCCAACTCCACCTTCATCTTCATGGCGTGGCTTGGCCTCGGCGCTCTCACCTACGTGCTGTACAGGCGGTACCGCCACGAGCCGCTGTGGGAGCCGCTCGAGGTGCCCCCGCCTCGCGAACGCGACGTCGAGCACATCCCTTTCGAGAGCCTGCCGAGGAGCGCGCGCTACCGAATGGGCCGGCGCGAGCGCGTCAGCGCGCATGTCGCGGCGGTGCGGCGCGGCCACGAGCGCCACCGCCCGGCCTGGCAATTGGAGATCGAGCTGTTCTTCGCCCGCCACGGGCACATCCGGGGCATCCTGATCGTCCTCGTCTTCGCGGCGATCAGCGGGCTCGCGGTGTTCGTCGACCTGTCTCCCTATGACCCAACAGGCCCAGGCCTGGGCTGGTCCCCAGGCCTGATAGTGGTGGCCTTCATAGCGGCCTACCTGCTGAACCGAGGCCACTCGGAGCAGTAGGGTTTAACCTCCCCGCTCGCCGGGGAGGTCGGCGCGTAAGCGCCGGGTGGGGGCTAACCCTCTAGCCGATACCCCACGCCCGGTTCATTGACGATGTAGCGGGGCTTGGCCGGGTCGTCACCCAGCTTCTTGCGGATCTGCGCGACCACGTATCGCGTGTTGTACTTGTCGCCCACCGCGTACTCGCCCCACACCTGCCTCAGTAGCGTCGTATGACTCACCGGCTTCCCAGCGTGCAGGGCCAGGTAGCGCAGCAGCTCGTACTCGGTCGGTGTGAGATGCACGACCCGCCCGCCCACCGAGACATGCCGGCGCGCAAGATCGATCTCGAGATCGGCGGAGCGGATCACCGGCTCCCCCGAGGTCACGTCGGCCTGGCGGCGCAGCACCGCGCGAATCCGCGCCACCAGCTCTTCGGTGCCGAACGGCTTGACCACGTAGTCGTCGGCGCCCGCGTCGAGCGCGCGCACCTTGTCCTTTTCGCCAGGCATCACGCTCACCACGATCACGGCCGCGCGCGTCATCGGCCTCAGCGCGCGCAGCGTGGCGAAGCCGTCCATCTTGGGCAGGCCGAGGTCGAGCAGGATCACGTCGGGCCGCCATCCCGCTGCCTCGCGCAACGCCTCCTCCCCGCTCCCCACCGCGCGGACGTCGAAGTCGTGATATTGCAGCCCGGCGCGCAACGCCCGCTGCATCTCGACCTCGTCGTCGACCACCAAGACGCGTCCGCCCACTGTTAAGCCGGCACGCGGGCGAGCGGCAGCGTGAACGTGAACCGCGGGCCCCGGCGGCGGTTCTCGGCGCGAATGGTTCCGCCATGGGCCTCCACGACGCGCTTGGAGATCGCAAGGCCGAGTCCCGTGCCGCGCGGCCGCCGCGTCCAGAACGTGTCGAAGACGCGGTCCAGGTCGACCGGCGCGATGGCGGGACCGTCGTTCTCGACCCATGCTTCGACGAAGTTGTCGCGCGCGACGGCGCCGACCTCGATGCCGCCGTCAGGCGGCGCCCATTCGATCGCGTTCTCAAGCAGGTTCGTGATGACGCGGCCCAGCTGCAGCTCGTCGCCCTCCACCGGCGGCAGGTCGTCGGGAATGCGCACCGCGACGTCGTGGCCCTCGAGCTGCGTCCTGAGCTGATGCAGCGAGCCGCCGACGAGCTCGGCGAATCCGTGCGGTTCCTTCTCCAGCTCGACGCCCGCCTCGAGCCGCGACAGCGCCAGCAGGTCGCCGACCATCCGGTCGAGGCGCGTCGCCTGGCGATCGAGGTCGGTGAGCAGCTCGCGCTGCTCCTCGGCAAGGCCGGCCTGGGGCGTCGTGAGCGCGGTCAACCCGGCGCGAAGCCCGGCGATCGGGCTCTTCAGCTCGTGGGAAAGGCTCGACAGGATCGCAGCCTTCAGCCGGTCCGATGCCTGGAACTCGCGAGCACGTTCCGCCTCCAGGGTCGCGCGGCGCCGGTCGAGGAGCAGGTCGGCGAGGCCGATGAGGCCGGCGAGCATGCGCAGCGAGCCCGGCTCGGGCTGCGTCGAACCAAGGGCCAGCACCACGACCCCGCTTCCGAGCGGCAGGTAGTCCGTGTTGCCCGCGGCGCCGTAAGCCTTAACCGGCACGACCTGGCCGTCCTTGATCGTGACGCCGACGGCCTTTCCGTTGTCGAACGACCAGTGCGCCTGCTTCATCTCGTCGGCGGTCAGGGACGAGCCCGCAAGCCGGGTGGCCTGGCCTGAGGCGATCGAAACGACCGCAAACCGATCGACGCCCGCGAGCCTGGTCGCGCTCTCGCTCACCATCTCCAGGCCCCCGGTGACCTCGTTGGCGCGCAGCGTCGCGGTCGCCAGCGCGTACAGGGCGCGAGAGTCGCGCGCGATCGCCTCGGCCGCCGACTGCGCCCGGCGCAGCGACGCGGCGAGCTGACTTGTGACGAGAGCGATAGCCAGCAGCACGACAAGCTCCAGCACCTCCGCGGGCCCGCGGACCGTCAACGTGCCGACCGGCGGGACGAAGAAGAAGTCGTAGAGCAGGAAGGCCGCGATGCTCCCGGCGATGGCCGGGCCTCTGCCCCACCGCGCGCCGAGCCAGAGGACGAGCAGCACGTAGAGGGCGGACAGGCCGGAGACCGACGCAAGCGAAGTGACGAGGCCGATCGCGACCGTGACCGCGATCGCTCCGCCGACGGCGACCGCGTAAGGCGCAAGGCGCCGAGTGGTCATCTCGTTCCGGAGTCTACGGCCGGCATCTCGAGCTGCTCAGGCGGCACCGGCAATCTCGAGCTCCCTGGCGCGCCCGGCGTAACCGGGATGCGAAGGGTGGGCGACGCGGTACCAGGCCAGCGTCTCGGCCAGGGCGTCCTCGAGCGCGGAAGGCTCGAAGCCAAGCTCGTGCCGCGCCCGCTCGATGACGTAGCCGGCCGACCGGGCGGGATCCGGACCGTAGGGCCTCGCCCCTTCGGGCACCTCCGCGAACGGCACCGGGTGCAGCCGGACGGGTTTGCCAAGCGCACGCGCGATGCCCTCGACCAGGGCCCGCAGGCTCACGTTCTCGAAGGCTGCGTTGTACGCCTTGTGCACGGAGTTTTTGCGGGGGTCGCAGGCAAGCGCGCAGACGAACCCGATGTCCTTCACCCAGGCCAGGCCGGCCTGCCACTCGTAGGTCTCGGCCGGCACGAGCAGCGGCCCGCCGTCGGCGACGCGCTGGATGTACGCGGCGATGCGCAGCGTGTGGTCGGTCGGGCCGAACACCGCGGGTGGCCGAACGACCGTCCACGGGAAATCCTCGAGACGCGCGAGCGCCGTCTCGCACCACCGTTTGCCCTCGCGGTAATCCAGCACGGCCGGCGGCTCGCCGGCCAGCGGTTTGAAATCATCCTCGCGAGCGGGTTTGCCGTGGAGGTCCGGGTACACGCCGGTCGACACGAAGACGTAGCGCTCGCCTATGAAATGGCGCGCGACGGCCTTGACCTCGGCCGGCTGATAGCAGGCCAGGTCGAGGAGCACGTCGGGCTGGGTCTGCGCGAGCGCACGCGCGAGCTGATCCTCGTCGGTGCGGTCGAAGGCGACGTAGCTGGTGAAGGTGCCGTACGGCCGCTCCTTGCGGCCCGCGGCGATCGTCTCCACGCCGCGCCGCATCAGCTCCTTGCAGGCGGCGACCCCGATGAAGCCCGCGCCACCCAAAACGAGGGCTCGTGTCAAGAGTGGCGGGCTCGGGGACGGGCTCGGCGAAACGCGGCATCGGCGGCCGGAGCCAAGGAAAGGGTGGCGAAGCTAGGAGCCCACACCTACTGGGGTCCCCGCGCCGTGGGTAGCGGGGGCAGCGACGCGGCGCCGGGCCCCTTGACGCCGGCTTCAGCGCCGAAGGCGCCCGGCCGGGCGCCGAAGGCGCCCGGCCGCCTAGGCCGATGGATCGCCGAGCCGCTTCCCGGGCCCGCCACTCTCAGTCGATGTCGCGCGTGACGAAGTCGACGTCGACGCCTTCGATCTCGCGCAGCCGCTCGGCGAGCTCGCCCGCCAGGACGACAGACCTGTGCTGTCCGCCCGTGCAGCCGAACGCGACCACGAGATGCATCCGGCCTTTGGATCGGTACAGCGGCAGCAGGTCACGCACGATGCGCTGCACGTCGTCGAGCAGGCGGCCGGCGGACGGCTGATTCATGACGTAGTCGACCACCGCGGCGTCGCGGCCGGAGAGGTGCTTCAGCTCGGGCACCCAATACGGGTTGTCGAGGAAGCGGGCGTCGATGAGCAGCGCGGCGTCCGCGGGCGCTCCGTTCTTGTAGGCGAAGGCCAGGCACGTGATGAGAGGACGCTCGCGGCTGCGCAGATGCCGCGCCAGCTCGTCGCGCTGGCCTGCCTCGATGCGGTGGTGCGCCCGCTCAAACGAGCCGCCCTCGTGGCCGTCGCTCTCGCCGTCGTGGACCAGCACGTACTTGATCGCCCGCCGGTCCGCCTCGCGGAGCACCTCGGCGCCTCCGTCACTGACGCCCAGCACGAAGTCACCATCGCCCAGGCCGTCGAGCTCCGTGATGCGCCGGAAACCGGCCGCCTCAAAAGCGCCGATCGCATCCTGCATCCGCTGCTCATCGGCGGCGCCGACGACGATAAGAGTCACGGACGGAGACCTCGACGAGCGATTCGGCGTCGAGGTGGCCCAGATGCTAGGCGCGGCCGAGCACCGGAGCGAGCGCATCGGTGATGCGTGAGCGAGGAGCGGAGGCCGCAACGACGCAGATGGGCCGCATTCGGCGTCGAAGCGCCGGCGAGGGGCTCCGGCCGTGACTCTCGAGTCAAAGGGTTTCCTTGAGTCGCATCGCGAGGCGCTCCGGGATGCCGAGCTTCACGATCTCGTCGACCGGCGCCTCGCGGATGGCCTGCACCGAACCGAAGTGTCGCAGCAGCGCGCGCTTGCGCGCGGGACCGATGCCCTCCACCGAGTCGAGCGGCGACGTCAGCGCCTTGCGCGCGCGCACCTTGCGGTGATGCGTGATCGCGAAGCGATGCGCCTCGTCGCGGATCCTCTGGACGAGGAACATGCCCGGCGAGTTCCTCTCCTGCACGATGGGGTCGACGCGACCCGGCGCGAAGATCTCCTCTCGCTCCTTGGCCAGCGCAAACGTCGGGATGTCCGCGTAACCCGCCGACTCCAGCACCTCGAGGGCGGCGCTCAATTGGCCCTTGCCCCCGTCGATGAGGATCAGGTCCGGCCGGCTGGTGAACGACCGGTCGCCCACGATGTCCGCCTCCTCGCGGCGCTGCGCCTGCTCGAGCCTCTCGAGCCGGCGGCGCAGGACCTCCTGCAGCATCGCGAAGTCGTTGGGGCCGGGCACGTACTTGATCCGGAAGTGCCGGTAGTGCTCGTTGCGCGGGCGCCCGTCCTCGAACACGACCATCGAGCCGACCGCGGAGTCGCCCTGGATGTTGGAGATGTCGTAGCACTCGATGCGCCTGGGCGTGCTCTCCAGGTCGAGCGCCTCGGCCAGCGCGGCGAGCATCGGCTCCGTGCGGCTGCGGTCGTAGTCGGCCTGGATGCGCATCTGCTGGAGCTCCTGTTTCGCCGTCTCCTCGAGCTGGGTCACCAGGGCGCGTTTGCGGCCGCGCTGCGGGATCTCGATGGTCACCGGCCGGCCGCGTTTCTGGCTGAGCCAGCCGGTGATGAGCTCCGGCTCGTCGACCGGCCCGGGAAGGACGACGTCGCGAGGCACGTGGGTCGCGCTCGAGTAGTACTGGAGCATGAAGCCGCGCAGCAGCTCGGGCTCGCTCGCGTCCGCAGCACCGTCGAGCGCGTGGCCGTCGTGGCCGACCATCTTGCCCTGCCTGACGTAAGCGACCTCGACATAGACGTCGTTGCCGCTCCGCGCGTAGGCGACGATGTCCTGGTCGTCGCGACCCCGAGTCAGGACCTTCTGCCGGTCGGCGATGCGCTCGATCGACTGGAGCTGGTCGCGGTAGCGAGCCGCGTTCTCGAAGTCAAGCCGGTTGGCGGCGTCCTCCATCCTCTGCTTGAGCTCCCGCACGAGGATGTCGGACCGCCCCTCCATGAAAAGCGCGACCTCGTTGATCCGCGCCTTGTAGTCGTCGGAGGTGATGCGCCTCTCGCACGGCCCCGGGCAGCGCTTGATGTGGAAGTCGAGACAGACCTTGCCCTGCTTGAAGATCTCGTCGGAGCACGTCCGGAACGGCAGCAGCTGGCGGATCGACTTCACAGTCGAGCGCAGCGACAGCGCCGAGGTGTAGGGACCGAAGTAGAGCGCGCCGTCGTTCTGCACCCGGCGCGAGTAGTGGACCCGCGGAAACTCCTCGGTCACCGGCAGCTTGAGGTAGAGGTAGTTCTTGTCGTCCTTCAGCCTGATGTTGAATCGCGGCCGGTAGTTCTTGATGAGGTTGTTCTCGAGGACCAGCGCCTCCACCTCGTTCGCGGTCGTCACGAACTCGAAGTCGTTGGCCTTGCGGATGAGCTCGGCCACGCGTGCGGTCTGGGCGTAGCCGGGCGTGAAGTACGAGCGCAGGCGGTCGCGCAGGCGCAGCGCCTTGCCGACATAGATGACCTGGCTCTTGTTGTCGCGGAACATGTAGACGCCAGGGCTCTCGGGCACCGCCTGGAGCCGCCGCTTGATCGTGTCCTCGAGGGATATCGCCATGCCTGTGGCCGATTTTAGGAATCCGTAAACTCGAAGCCGTGAGCCAGCTGCCTCCTCCGTCCGCGGGCGGAGCGCCCTTGGTCCGCAGCCAGGGCGGCAAGTACAACGTTCTGAGCATCGTCAGCATGGTCTCGGCGGTGCTCTCGATCTTCGGCCACATACCGCTGCCGGGCGTCGGCGGCGGGAGCCTGGCCCTGGTCGCGATCGTGACCGGCGCCCTGGCGCGAGGTCAGATCCGGCCGAGCGGCGAGCGCGGGATGTGGATGGCGAACGTAGGTCTGATCCTCGGCATCCTGCACTTCGCCCTCCTCATCTTGTTCATCCTCGTCGTGATCTTCGCGATCTTCGTGCTGGGGATCGTGATGTTCGGGCACTCGCGCTAGCCGTCCCAGCGGCTATAGGATTGGACCGCGATGTCTGATCCGTCGGGACCGACACCACCACCGCCGCCGCCTCCTCCGCCGTCTCAACCGCCGAGCTATCGACCGCCTGGGGGCCAACAGTCGTATCAGCCACCTCCGGGTCCGGCCGCGCCCCCTCCGCCGTACTTCGCCCCCGGCTCACCCGGTTACATGCCACCGCCGATCGCCGGGACCGCCGGCGGGCCGGGCATGCTCTACCAGTTCACCGGACCCGCCCTGTGGTCGATAGGCTGCGGCCTCGTGTCGATCGTCGTGCCGTTCGTCACGAACTTCTACTTGCCCGTCCTGCCGATCATCGGCCTGTTCTACGGGATCCAGGCGATCCGCCGCGGCCGCCTGCTCGGAGGCATCGTCGGAATCGTGCTCAGCGTCATCGGCGGGATCGTCGCCCTGATCGCGAGCGGCATAGGCCAGCACTAAGCCGCCGCCGGTCGATCCTCGGCCGGTATGACAAGGATCGGGAAAATCATGGCCATCGCCGTCGCGGCGACCGCGACCCACAGCGCGGCATCGAGCGACCAGGCGATCAGCGGACCAGCCAAAGCTGAGCCGATCGGGGTTCCGATCGTGTTGAGTGATATCGATACGGCGAAGACCCGCCCGAATTTCGCCGGGTCGGTTCGGCGCTGCCGCAGCGTGATGAAGGCGATGTCGAACGGCCCGTTGGAGAGCCCGATCAGGGCGATGGCCACGGCCACCACCGCGACCGACGCCGCCAGCGGGAGAAGCACGATCGCCACCACGCCCAGTAGCAGAGAGGCCACCATGATCTGTCTCTCGCGCCCAAGGGTCTTGATCCGACCCGAGACGAGCGCGGACACGATCCCCGCGGCGCCCATCAGGCCCCACAGGTACCCCACCGTCGCCGGTCCTTGGTGGAGACGGCCAAGCAACATCACGGGCACTGCGATGACCAGGCATCCCCAACCGATGCTCCATGTGCTCAGCGTGAGAGCGATCCCCGCCAGCGTCCGGTTGCGCACCACATAAACGAGGCCGTCCCACGCGTCGGCGACGACGTTGCTGTCGGACTGCCGCGGTCCGGGGTCATGAACGGTCAGCATCGCCGCAGCCGCCAACGCGAACAAGGTCGCGGCTGCGGCGATCGCCCACTCCCCGCCCGCCGACGCGACGAGCACCCCGGCAATAGGCGCGCCGATCAGAGAGGCGAGCACATAGCTGCTGCTGTCGAAGGCATTGGCCCGCTCCCAGAGATGACTCGGCACCACGATCGGGAACATCGACCGCCCGCCGGCTGCGCTCAGAGGACCGGTCAACGACCAAAGACCACAGATGAGCAAGAGCAGCGCGGCAGGCAAGACGCGATGCGCCGACAGCCCGGCGATCAGGTACAGGGAGACAGCGCCGATCGCGTAATCGAGCGTGATCAGCAAAGATCGGCCGTAGCGGTCGAGGAACGCGCCGGCGATGGGCGAGACGAGCAAGCCCGGAAAGATCAGCAGGAAGGTCGCCGCGCCGGCGAGCTGCGGCGAGTGGTAACGCGACAGCACGAAGAGGACCAGGGCGACGGATAGCATCTGGCCACCGATCCGCCCAAGCGAGAGGCTCAGGAAGAGTCGCGGAAAACCCTCGACGCGCCAGAGCAGTCGGTAACCCGCGGCGCCGTCGGTGTCGACGTCGGCTTGGGTCGTCAGCCGACTGCGACTCGCGGCCGGCGCCGACCGGCGCCGTTGGACGACGCGGCGGTTTTGCGCGATCGTGCTCTCGCGAGGGGCTGTCGCAGGTACTCGCCCGTCGCCGACTTGCGGTTCGTCGCAAGCTGCTCGGGCGTGCCCTCCGCGATCACGTAGCCGCCCTTCTCGCCGCCCTCCGGTCCGAGGTCGATGAGCCAGTCAGCCGTCTTGAGGACGTCGAGGTTGTGTTCGATCACGACCACCGTGTTGCCGTGTTCCACCAGCCGGTGCAGCACCGCCAGCAGCCGTTCGACGTCGACGTAGTGCAGGCCGGTCGTCGGCTCGTCGAGCAGGTACAGCGTCCGTCCCGTATCGCGCCGCGAGAGCTCCGACGACAGCTTGACGCGCTGCGCCTCTCCGCCCGAGAGCTGGGTCGCGGGCTGGCCGAGGCGGATGTAGCCGAGGCCGACGTCGTGCAGCGTCCGCAGCTTGGTCTTGATCGCCGGCACGTTCTCGAAGACGTCGAGCGCCTCGTCGACCGTCATCTCGAGGACGTCGGAGATCGAGTGGCCGCGGAACTTCACCTCCTGCACCTCGCGCGAGTAGCGCGTCCCGTGGCACACATCACACGGCACGTACACGTCGGGCAGGAACTGCATCTCGATCTGGATGATCCCGTCGCCCTGGCACGCCTCGCACCGCCCGCCCTTGACGTTGAAGCTGAACCGGCCGGGCTTGTAGCCGCGCATCTTCGCCTCCGGCAGGCTCGCGTAAAGGTCGCGGATGTGCGTGAACATCCCGGTGTAGGTGGCCGGGTTGCTCCTCGGTGTGCGGCCGATCGGCGACTGATCGATGTCGATCGCCTTGTCCAGGTGCTCGAGGCCCTCCACGGCGCGGTGCGGGCCCGGCCGCTCCTTGGCGCGGTAGAAGAACTGCGCCACCTTGCGGCTCAGGATGTCCGTGATGAGCGACGACTTGCCCGAGCCGCTGACCCCCGAGACCGCCACGAAGCATCCGAGCGGAATCGCCACGTCGATGTCCTTCAGGTTGTTCGCCTTCGCGCCGCGGATCACCAGCGTCTTGCCGCTCCCTTTCCGCCGTTGCGCCGGCACGGCGATCATCCGGTCGCCGCGGAGGAACGCGGCCGTGATCGAGTTCGGGTCTTGGATGACCTTCTCGACCGGGCCCGCGGCGATGATCTCTCCCCCGTGCTCGCCTGCCGCCGGACCGATGTCGACCATGTAATCGGCCGACCGGATCGTCTCCTCGTCGTGCTCGACGACGATCAGAGTGTTGCCGAGGTCGCGCAGGCTCAGCAGCGTGTTGATCAGCCGCCGGTTGTCGCGCTGGTGGAGGCCGATCGACGGCTCGTCCAGGATGTACAGGACGCCCATCAGCTTCGACCCGATCTGAGTCGCCAGCCGGATCCGCTGTGACTCTCCGCCGCTCAGCGTGTTCGCGGGTCGCTCGATGGTCAGGTAGTCGAGGCCGACGTCGATCATGAACTGCAGCCGCTCACGGATCTCCTTCAGGATCCCGCGCGCGATCAGCTGCTCACGCTCGGTCAGCTCTAGCGTGTCGAAGAACGCGATCGCGTTGTCCACCGAAAGCCGCGTGACGTCGGCGATGTTCTGATCGGCGACCGTCACCGCCAGCGACTCGGGCTTCAGCCGGCGGCCCTGGCACGCCGGGCAGGGCTTGTCCGACATGTAGCGCTCGAGCTCCGCCTTCAGGTACTCCGACTGCGTTTCGTCGTAGCGCCGCTGCAGGTTCGCGACCACCCCCTCGAACGGCGCCTCGTACCACCGCGAGTGCCCGTACTGGTTCTTGTAGCCGAAGCGGATCTTCTTCTCGCCAGTCCCGTTCAGGAGCATCGTCTGCTGCTGCTTCGTCAGCTTCGACCACGGCTTGTCCATGTCGATGCCGAAGAACTTGCTGACCGATTCCAGCAGCTCCGGATAGAAGAACTGGGAGCGGCTCCACGCCGCGACCGCGCCTTCGCGCAGCGACAGCGAGGGATCGGGCACGACCAGGTCCGGGTCGACGACGAGCTGCGAGCCCAGACCGGTGCACACAGGGCAAGCGCCATGCGGGTTGTTGAACGAGAAGTTGCGCGGCTCCGGCTCCGGCACGCTCGTCCCGTCATAAGGACACGCGAAGTCCTGTGACATCTGGATCTCTTCACCCTTGTCGGGCGCGATGATCACCGAGCCGCCGCCCAACCGCGCCGCGGTCTCGATCGAGTCGACCAGCCGTGTGCGCTGCTCGGGCCCGACGACGATCCGGTCGACCACGACCTGGACGTCGTGCTTCTTGTTCTTGTCCATCGGGATCTGCTCGCCGATCTCGTACAGGCTCCCGTCCACCCGGACACGGACGAAGCCCGACTTGCGGACGTCCTCGATGAGCGAGCGGTACTCACCCTTGCGGCCCTTGACGACCGGGCCGAGGACCATGATCCGCGTCCCCTTGGGCAGCTTCTCCACGTGGTCCGCCATCTGCTCGACCGTCTGCCGGCGCACCTCGCGCCCGCAGACTGGGCAATGCGGGTGGCCGACTCGCGCGTAGAGAAGCCGCAGGTAGTCGTAGACCTCGGTGACCGTGCCGACTGTCGAGCGCGGGTTCTTCGAGGTTCCCTTCTGGTCGATCGAGATCGCCGGCGACAGCCCCTCGATGATGTCGACGTCCGGCTTCTCCATCTGCCCGAGGAACTGGCGGGCGTAAGCCGAGAGGGACTCGACGTAGCGCCGCTGACCTTCGGCGTAGATCGTGTCGAAGGCGAGCGAGGATTTGCCGGACCCCGAAAGGCCGGTGAAGACGACGAGCTTGTCCCGCGGGATCGACAGGGTGACGTTCTTGAGGTTGTGCTCGCGCGCCCCGCGGATCGTGATCTGGTCAGTCGGCATTCGGACCTTCGGTTATTCCTTCTCTCGCGTGATTGCAAACGTCCCGCTGGCGGTGGCGACCAGCCGCCCGCCCGATCCCTCGACCCGACACTCGGCAACCGCCGTGCGCCGGCCGGCGTGCACGATGTGAGCCGTCGCCCGCAGCGCCTCGCCGACCTTCGCCGCCGAGATGAAGCTGAGCTTGAGGTCGAAGCTCATCGTGCGCACGACCGCGGGTCTGATGGTGCGCAGCGAGCGACCCATCGCCGAGTCGGCCAGCGTGCTGATCATGCCACCGTGGACGAACCCGGCGTGGTTGGCCATGTCCGCCGAGGGCGTCATCTGGACCACGGCGCTCCCCTCGGCCGACTCTATGAGCACCATCCCGAGCCACCGCCAAGCGGGCGACATGTTCACCTCCCCACTTCCCTTCCCCACTTGCTGGGGAAGGTCGCCCCGCCGAGCAGCGGCCGGGCCGGATGGGGACGGGGAGGTCGGCGGCGAAGCCGCCGGGTGGGGGCGTCCGCTTGTTGTCTCGCTACTCACGGCCCTGACCTTCCGGCACCGGCATGCACGTGGACGAGGCGCGGGCGATGAGCCGGTCGCGGTCGTCGAACACGTCCGCCTCGCTGAAGAGGAGGGTCTGGCGCATTTCGATCACACGGCCGACGGCCCGCAGCCTGCCGTCGATCGCCGGGCGGATGAAGTTGATCTTCAGCTCGATCGTGGTGTTCCACATCCCGTCTTCCTGGAGCGTGGCGAGCGTCATCCCCATCGCGGCGTCAGCGATCTGGGTGATCACACCGCCCTGGACGACGCCGCCGCCGTGCCGGTGCTGGGGACCCGCGATGAGCTCGAGGACGACGCGGCCAGGCTCAGCCTCGCTGATGCGGGCGCCCAGGGTCTCCATCCAGCCCGCGGGCGGGGCGGCCAGCAGCGCTTTCGCGCGCTCCAAGTTTTGAACACGTTCTAATCCCCTTGACATTCAGATCCGCCTCATTTAAGCTCTAACTTGAACATGTTCAAATTAAATGAACTGGGGTGATTGAAATGGACCTTCGTCTCGTCGACTACCTCATCTACCTCGCCGCCAGCGCGATGGTCACGATCTGGGTCGGCCGGACCCTTTACCGCCGTGGTCGCGCTTTTCTGGTGTCCGTGTTCAAGGAGGAGGGTCTCGCCGACTCGGTGAACCACCTGCTTGTCGTTGGTTTCTACCTGGTCAACTTCGGCGCTGTCGCGCTCCTCATCAACTCCGGAGGTGCTCCGGGATCTGTGCCGGACATGGTCCAGGAGACGGCCACCCGCCTCGGCGTGGCGCTCCTCGTTCTCGGCGCCATGCACTTCTTCAACCTGTTCGTCTTCCACATGATCCGCCGGCCGCTCCGCCAGAAGGTCGTTTTTCCTCCGAACTACAACCCGTACGAGCCGGTTCCGGGAGCGTAGGCATTGGCGATCGCCCAGCCCAAGACCAAGCGTGGAGAAACCTCGAGGGCGGTGATCCTGCAAGCCGCCCTCGACCTCTTCCAGCAGCGGGGCTACGACGCCACCACGATGCGCGCCATCGCCGGCCACGCCGGCGTCTCGCTCGGCAGCTCGTACCACTACTTCCCCTCCAAGGAGCACCTCGTCCTCGAGTTCTACCGGCACACGCACGAATTGCACGCGGCCGCCATCGCGCCCCTGCTCAGCCGCGAGAAGGATCTGGCCGGCCGCCTGCGCGGGACCATCCGCGCGGTGGTGATCACGTGCGAGCCGTTCCACACCGTGGCCGGCTCGATCTTCAGCACGGTGGCTAATCCCTCGAGTCCGCTGAATCCGTTCGGCGCCGCGGCCAAGCCGCTGCGCGACGAGGTCGTCGCGCTCTACGGCGAGGTCGTGAACGGCTCGGACGCACGCATTCCGGCCGACATCGCGGAGATGCTGCCGCTGATGCTCTGGCTCTACCAGATGGGGATCCTGTACTTCTGGATCTTCGACCGCTCGCCCGGACGCCTTCGCACGCTCGAGGTCATCGACGAAACGACCGACCTCATCGTGCGGCTGATCGCCCTGGCGAACGTCCCCATATTGCGCGGCTCGCGCAAGCGCATCCTCGGCATGATCAAGAACATCGTCGAGGGTCGGGTCTCCTAGGGGCTCGGACGGAAGACCTCGCCGAGAGATTCGGTGATCCAGGTGGTCGAGATCCGGGTGAAGCGACGAGCAGCGGAGCGAGCGCATCAATAGATGCGTGAGCGAGCAGCGCAGGAGCTGAACCCGGAGATCGGCCGCATGGGCGCCGAAGATCCGGCGAGGGGCTTCTGGCCGAGCCTCAAGGGCCGCGTCGCGTTTTTCTCCAGTTTCTGACCATCGTCTTCTGCTTCGGCGCCGCGGCGATCGCCATCGCTACTTCGCCGTCGTCCTCTTTCGGGGTGTCCTCGCCTGACAGGCGGCGCCGCAGCTTGATGATCCGGTCGCGCACGCGCGCCGCGTCCTCGAACTGCAGCTCCTTGGAGAGCCGGCGCATCTCCTTCTCCAGGTCGCGCACGATTGCCAGCAGGTCCTCCCGCGGGACGCCCGCCCCGGCCATGATCTCGACGGCATCCGCCTGGAGATCGTTCTCGTTGATCTCCAGGGCGTAGATCGCCTTCTTCACGCTTTCGGGCGTGATGCCGTGCTCCGCGTTGTACGCGGTCTGCCTCGTGCGCCGTCGCTCGGTCTCGTCCAGCGCCCTGCGCATCGAATCGGTGACCGAGTCCGCGTACATCACCACATGCCCTTCGACGTTTCGCGCCGCGCGTCCGATGATCTGGATGAATGACCGGAAGGCGCGGAGGTAGCCCTCCTTGTCGGCGTCGAGGATACCGATGAACGCGACCTCCGGCAAATCGAGTCCTTCCCTCAGCAAGTTGATTCCGACCACGACGTCGACCTCTCCGCTGCGCAGGGCCGTCAGCACCTCGATCCGCTGCATGGCGTCGAGCTCGGAATGGAGGTAGCGCACCTTCACGCCGTACTCGCGGAGATAGTCCGCGAGGTCTTCCGCGAAGCGCTTGGTCAGCGTCGTCACCAGCGAGCGCTGTCCCGCCTCGGCTCGCCTCTTCACCTCCGCGAGGAGGTCGTCGATCTGTCCCTCGGTCGGCCGCACTTCGACGGTCGGATCGACCAGGCCGGTGGGCCGGACGACCATCTCGACCGTGCGCTGCGACCGGCGCATCTCGTAGTCGCCCGGCGTCGCGGAGACGTAGACGACGTTGCCGGCGCGCTCCTCCCACTCCTCGAAGCTGAGCGGCCGGTTGTCGAAGGCGCTGGGCAGGCGGAACCCGTACTCGACCAGCGCCGCTTTGCGCGCCCGGTCTCCGCCGAGCATTCCGTTGATCTGCGGCACGGCGACGTGCGACTCGTCCACGAAGATCAGCGTGTCCTCGGGCAGGAAGTCCATCAACGTGTAAGGCGCTTCGCCTGGCTGACGGCGCGTGAGATGCCGCGAGTAGTTCTCGATCCCCGCGCAAGTCCCCGTCTCTCGCAACATCTCGAGGTCGAAGTTCGTCCGCTGGCGCAGGCGCTGCGCCTCGAGGAGCCGTCCATGGTCCTCGAACCATTTGCACCGCTCCTCGAGCTCCGCCTCGATGTCGGTCATCGCGAGCCGCAGCTTGTCGGCCGGCGTCACGTAGTGCGAGGCCGGGAACACGGTGAATTCGTTCTTCGTGCCGAGGATCTCGCCGGTGACGGCGTCCAGCTCCTGGATGCGCTCGACCTCGTCGCCGAAGAACTCCACGCGGTAAACCCTCTCTTCGTTTGCGGGCACGAGGTCGACCACGTCACCCCTCACGCGAAACCGCAGCCGTGCGAGGTCGTAGTCGTTTCGCTCGTACAGCATTTCCGTGAGCTTGCGCAGGAAGACCTCTCGCCGGATCGATTGACCCTTCTCAACCTTCAGCGACTCGCCCATGTAGTCCTCGACCGATCCGATGCCGTAGATGCAGCTCACGCTCGCCACGACCAGCACATCGCGCCGCGTCAGCAGGTCCTGCGTCGTGGAGTGGCGCATGCGGTCGATGTCGTCGTTGCGGCTCGAGTCCTTTTCGATGTAGGTGTCGGTCCGCGCGATGTAGGCCTCGGGCTGGTAATAGTCGTAGTAGCTCACGAAATACTCGACCGCGTTCTCAGGCAGGAGGCGGCGAAACTCGGCGCACAATTGGGCCGCCAACGTCTTGTTCGGGCTGAGGACCAGCACCGGCCGCTGCAATTGCTCGACCGCCCAGGCCATTACGTTGGTCTTGCCGCTCCCCGTGACGCCGAGGAGGACCTGCTGGGTCAGGCCCGACTGGACGCCTTCGACGAGGCGCGCGATGGCCTCGGGCTGGTCGCCGGCGGGCTTGAAGGGTGCGTCGACACGAAAGCGGTTGGGCATCGGAGAAGCCTAATTCTAAGGCGCACAAACGTTCGGTAGGGTGGGAAGGTCAGGGCAGGGAAAGAATCATCGCCTCCACGATCGACCCGGCCTTGATGCCCTGATCGCCGGCCGGGATCCGGATCAGGGCGTGGGCGCCCGCCAGCGACATCAGCCGCGAGGAAGACTGGGAACCTGTCGTCTCGGCGACCAGCTCCCGCCCGTCACGGCGGAGGGTGACCCTCTGGTACTCGGTGCGCTCCGCCGTCGGTTTGGCGTCGTAGCCGAGCCGGACGGGCAGCGTCGGCCGGCGGAGCTGGGCAAACCCCTGCATCTTCCGCAGCGCCGGCCGCACGAAGACCTCGAAGGTGACGAGCGACGAAACAGGAAACCCAGGAAGGCCGAACGCGACCTTCCCGACTTCATCCCTCTGCCCCCTGGGGAGAGGGACAGGGTGAGGGGCGCGAAGTGTAGCGAACGTGAAGGGTTTGCCGGGCTTGAGCTTGACGCGGCCGACGTGGACGGTGCCCAGCGATTCGAGCAGCGGCTTCACGAGGTCGTGCGTGCCGACCGATACGCCGCCCGAAGTGACCAGCACGTCCGCCCGCTCGAGTGCGTTTTCGACGAGGCGGCGCAGCGGATCGGGCTCGTCCGGTGCGATGCCCAGCACCTCCACGTCTGCACCCGCCTCGCGCAGCGCCGCCAGCAGCGCCCAGCGGTTTGAGTCCGGGATCTGCCCAGGACCGGGCGTCCTCCCCACCTCGACGAGCTCATCCCCGGTCGACATCAGCGCCACGCGCGGCCGCCGGCGCACCCCGAGCTCCGCCTGGCCGACGGCGGCGGCGAGCCCGATCTCGGCCGCTCCGAGCTGGGTGCCCGCGACCAGCACGCGGTCACCCGCGCTCATGTCGTCGCCCACCTTGTGAAAGTTCGTCCCGGCCTTCAACCGGGACGGCACCGTGACCCCGTGGCCGTCCACCCGCACGTCCTCGACCATGACCACCACGTCGGCCCCGTCGGGCACCACGCCGCCGGTCAGAATGCGCGCCGCGGCGCCGGGCTCGACGCGCCCGCCATACGGCCGCCCGGCCGCCGACTCACCGAGTACCCGCAGCGTCTTGCCGGCGTCGGCCGCACGCAGCGCGTAGCCGTCGACAGCGCTCGACGGAAACGCCGGCAGGGGCGACGAGGCGACCAGGTCGTCCGCCAGCACCCGGCCGAAGCAGTCCGCCAGTCGGACGTGCTCGACGCCGAGCGTCGCGGTGTGGTCGAGGACCAGCTCGGCGGCCTCATCGGCGTCGACCAGGGGGTAGGCGGAGGCCCTCAACTATTCGTGGCCTCCGAAACTACTCGTGGCGTAGCGCGCGGGAGGGTTCCTGCCGGGCCGCCCGCAGAGCGGGCAAGAGTCCGCTGACCGTGCTCAGCATTGCGGCCAGGATGACGGCCACCAGCAAGACGACCACGTCGATGCGGAAGACGTCGAAGCTCGACGCAGTCACGGACTGCGTCAGCCGGTCGACCGCCGCGTTGCCGAGGCGCCCGAGGCCCACCGCCACGATGGTGCCGATCAACCCACCGGCGATGCCGATGCCCGCGGCTTCGGCGAGGAAGAGAAGAAGCACGTCGCGCGATCGCGCGCCCAGCGCCTTGAGGACTCCGATCTCATTGGTTCGCTCGAGCACCGCGGTGTACATCGTGTTCGCGATGCCGAGACACGCGAGCAGCAGCGCGACGATGGCGAGTCCCAGCAGCGCGAGCTTCAACTTGCCGAGCAGGTCCTCGAAGTTGCGGAACTGGTCGCCGAAGGTCTGGGACTGAAACCCGAGAGCATTCACGCGCCGCTGCAGGCCCTCGACCGACAGACCCGAATCGGCGAGGAGCGTGATGCTCGTGAACTCACCACCCTTCCACTTGTTCGCCTGGGCCAGGTTCGTCCAGTAGGTGCGCATGACCCCGTAGGGCACGAAGCCGCCAGGCGCGCCCGCCGGCATGAAGTTCGTGGACACGATGCCGACGACGACGAGCTTCAGGCCGACCGGCGTGGTCACCTTGTTGTTCGTGGAAGACGGCACCAGCCCGCCCGCAGTTGCGGTGAAGGTGACGTCGGTGCCCACCGCCGCGTCGGGCGATCGAAAGCCGAGCGCGGCGGCCTCGGTGTCGGTCAGCAAGACCTCGTAGGCAGCGTCCGAGCCCGGCATGCGACCCGCGCTCGGGGTGGGCACCGCGCTCGACGAGCCCATCGGGGGCAGCGAGACCAATTGACCTGGCGGCGTGACCCCTGGGACGTTGCCCGCGAGGGCCGATCCGGTCGACCCGAAGGTGCCGCTCAGCCCGATCTGGCCCCACGAGGCACGGACATGGGGCAGTCCAGCGAGCGTGCCCAGGGTTGCGCTGTCGAAGCCTGCGCTGCTCGCGTCCGCGACCGGGTACACGGCGACCTGGTGGACCTGGCTGGTCGCGAGGGCCGGCGCGTCGAGCGCCTGCTGGAGGCCGCCCGCGAGCGCGACGATCAGGCTGAGGGCCGCGATGCCGATGGCGACGCCCGTGGTGGTCAGCACCGTGCGCAGCGGCCGCCGGCCGGCGCTGCCGAGGCCGACCTTGAGCGTGTCCTTCCAGTGCATCCGGGCGGCGGGGTCGACGGGCTCCTGGCTGCGGACGGTCGGCTTGCCGGCCTCGGTCTCGACGGCCTCCCCGTCGATCATGCGCACCACCCGCCTGGCGTGGCGCGCCACCTCGGGCGAGTGGGTCACGAGGACGACGGTCGCGCCGCGCCGGTTCAGGTCGTCCAGCAGGTTGAGCACGCCCTCCCCGGCGGTGGAGTCCAGGCTGCCGGTGGGCTCGTCGGCCAGGATCAGGCCCGGCCGGTTGGCCAGAGCCCGGGCCACGGCCACCTTCTGCTGCTCACCGCCCGAGAGCCGGCTCGCACGCTGCCCGGCGCGGTCCTCGAGGCCGACCATCGCGAGCAGGTGGCGGGCGCGCTTGCGCCGCTCCTCGAGCTCGACCCCCGCCAGGGTCAACGGCAGGGCCACGTTGTCCTCGACCGTCATCGACGAGATCAGGTTGAAGGTCTGGAAGATGGTGCTGACGCGCTGCAGCCGGTAGTCGGCGAGGTCGCGGTCAGGCAGCTCCCCGAGAGGCAGACCGGCTCCGTACACGTGGCCGGCGGTCGGGCGGTCGAGACCGCCCATGAGGGACAGCAGCGTGCTCTTGCCGCAGCCGGACGGGCCGACGATGGCGACGTACTCGCAAGGGCCGACGTCGAGCGTGACGTTCCGGAGCGCCGTGACCTGCATCTCGTTGCGGCCGCCGAACTCGCGAGACACGGAGTCGAGCCTGAGGCCGACGGCCTGGCCCAGGAGGTCGCGGAACTCGTCGTGCACCGGCGGAGGAGGCGGCTGCTCGGGTGCGGCGGCAGGCTCGACCGCGGGCTCGACGGCGGGCTCGGGCGATTCGAGGATCGCCACGGCGACGACGCTGCTCTCATCGACCTGCGATTGGGCCTCGGCCCCGTTGCCTCCGTTCTGTTCGCCGTGTTCCTTGTGTTCGGCCTGCGCCACGCGGGCGTCGCGACGCGCACGGCGGCGCCGGCGCTTGGAGCCGCTCGAGTCGCCAGGATCGGTCACGGCAGTAGCCCCCGCCTTCATTTTTCGCAGTCTAAGTGTTGGTTTAACGGTTACAGACCGGGTTTCGCTACTTGCTGCTCGAGCCAGTTCAAATACGTGGAAGAGCCTCCCTCGATCGGGAGCTGGATGATCTCCGGGTTCTCGTAGCTGTGCTTCGAGCGCACGTAGTCAAGAACGGCCTCGGCGCGGGATTCCAGCGTCTTGATCAGGAGCAGCGACTCGTGCGCGCGCTGTAATTGATCGTCCCAGTAATAAAAGGATGCGACCGAAGGCACGACCGAGCAGTATGCCGCCAGGTGCTCGACCACGAGACCTTCGCCGAGCCGCTCGGCATCGTCGCGGCCACTTGTGGTAACCAGGATCAAGACAGCCTTCTCGCCCATCGGTTCGTGCTTAATTCTGGGGTTTTCTCGGACGGTCCAGCCAGACGGTCCCCGCGAGAAGGCCGATCGCGCCCAGGACCAGGCCGCCGACGACGTCCGATTCCCAATGGACGTCGAGGTACAGGCGATCGAATGCGATCAGGACGATCACGACCGTCCCCCCCACCACAGCGATTGCTCTGACAATCGGCGATGGCGATAGGCGCCGGATGACGAACGCGAGCAATCCGTACGCGATCACGGTGCGCAGCATGTGGCCGCTGGGAAAGCTGTTCCCCGCAGCCGCGCCCGACAGCAAGTTGGTGATGCTCGGTCCATCCGTCTCCGATAGCGACCGGGGCGGACTCGGGTGGTAGAAGTTCAGCTTGTAGAAAAACTCCAGCGCCTGCGCCGCGAGAAAGACGATGAAGACGAGCGCGTCGGATCCGAAACCTGCGCGCCATAGATAAAAGGTGAGGCCGGCCATGACGATCGTCGTCACCTCGACGCCGCCGAGCTCGGCGATGAGCTGGAAGAGAGCATGCAGCGATGGCTGCCACGCGCTGTGCATTCCCTGCGCGACCTGCGTGTCGAGGCTGGTGAAGGCGCCGGCCGTGATGGAGATGGTCAGGCCGACGTAGACGACGCACAAAACGCCGATCGCCAGGAGGCGTGGTATCAGCGCTGGCAACGCGTGCAGAAAACCGTGGTCCGGCCGGCGATGCGGATCGAGCGCAGCGGCCGCCCGCACGTCATGCACGGCTCGCCGCCGCGCCCGTACACGAGGAGCTGCTCCTGCTGCTCGCCCATCTCGCCCCACGCGTCGCGATATGTGTCGACCGAGCTTCCGCGATTCTTGATCGCCGACTCGAGCGACACGCGGAGCGAGTCCTGAAGGCGTCGCGCGGATTTCCTGCTGATGCTTCCGGCGACTCGGTCAGGCCGCAGGCCTGCCTTGTGCAGCGATTCGTCCGCGTAGATGTTGCCAACGCCGGCGATCGCACCCTGGTCGAGCAGGACCGCCTTCAGCGCGGTCCGGCGCTTGCGCAGGCGCCGGTAGAAGTCGTCGGCGCCGAATTCGGGATCGATCGGTTCGGGACCCAGCAAGGGCATCTTCTTCGATGAGATCAACGCCTGCTCGGTCCCAAGCAGCAGGCGACCGAACCGGCGAGGGTCGCGGTACCGGAGCTGGCGCCCGTCGTCGAGGAAGAAGACCGCGTGCGTGTGCTTCTCGAGCGGGGTCGCCTCATCGACGAGACGCAACTGTCCCGTCATGCCGAGATGTACGACGAGGAGCAGATCCCCACCAAGACCGATGAGGATGTACTTGCCCCGCCGTTGCAATGACTCGATGCGCATCCCCACCACGCCGTCGACGAAGACCTCCGGCTCGGGGTGGCGCACGATCGTCGGGAAGCTCAGCTCGCAGCGCACGATCGTGCGGCCGGTGAGGTGAGGCCGCAGGTCGGCCACGATCGTCTCGACTTCAGGAAGCTCGGGCACCGTTATGCGCGGACGACCGCGAGCTTCTTCATGTCGGCCCAGTTGGCCCCGACCTTCATCTCGACCTCGATCCCCGTCTCGAGCTCGTACGCGCCGGTCATGATGCGCGGCACCTTCTCGGCGAACTGATCGACCTCGGAGCGCGGGACCTCGAAGAGCAGCTCGTCGTGCACCTGCAGCAGCATGCGGCCCTCGATCTCGTCGGCTTCGATCTCGCGATGCAGCCTCACCATGGCGATCTTGATGATGTCCGCGGCGAGCGATTGCATCGGGAAGTTGATCGCCATCCTCTCGGCCGCGCTGCGGAGCTGAAAGTTCGGCGAGCGCAGGTCGGGAATCGCGCGGCGGCGCCCGGTCAAGCTGACGACCACGCCTTCCTCACGCGCCTTGCGCCGCACCTCGTCGAGGTACTCCTTGAGCCGCGAGTAGGTCGCCCAGTACTGGCCGAGGAATTCCCGCGCGACGTCACCGGTGATGCCGAGCTGCTGCGACAGGCCGTACTCGCCCTGCCCGTAAATCGATCCGAAGTTGGCGACCTTCGCGAGTCGACGCTGGTTGGGATCGACCTGCTCGATCGGAACCTTGAACACCGCCGCCGCGGTCGCGGTGTGGATGTCCTGGCCCGCGGCAAACGCACCCATCAGCATCGGGTCCCCGCTCAGGTGCGCGGCGATGCGCAGCTCGATCTGCGAGTAGTCGGCCGACACCATGACGTGATCCGGCCGTCCGGCCTTGAACGCGCGCCTGATGCGCTGCCCGAGCTCGGTGCGGATCGGGATGTTCATCAGGTTGGGGTTGGACGACGCGAGCCGCCCGGTGGCGGTGCTCGCCTGGCCGAACGACGTGTGCACCCGACCCGTCATCGGATCGACCAATTGCGGCAGCGCGTCGACGTAGGTCGACTTGAGCTTGGAAAGCTGCCGGTGCTCGAGGATCAGCCCGATGATCGGGTGCTTCTCGCGCAGCGCTTCGAGCGTATCGGCGTCGGTCGAGTAGCCCGTCTTCGTGCGCTTGCCGACCGGCAGGCGGAGGTCCTCGAACAGGACCTTGGCCAGTTGCTGCGGAGCGTTGAGGTTGAACTTCTGGCCCGCGACCTGCTCGACCTCCGATTCGATCGCGGTCAATTGGCCGCCGAGCTCGTCCTGCATGTCCTTGAGGTACGGCACGTCGATCGCGACGCCGTCCGACTCCATGTCGGCAAGCACGCCCGCGAGAGGAAGCTCGATCTCGTGAAACAGATAGTCGACCCCGAGGTTGCGCATCTCGGCCTCGAGCCGCGGGCGCAGGTTCAGGATCGCCTCCGCGCGTCGCGCGGCGAACTCCGCCGCCTCATTCTCCGAGACCGCCGAAGGCTTACGCGCGGCGCGGCCGGTGCCGAGCAATTGCTCCGCGCTGACGAGCTCCACGCCGAGGAACTCTCGCGCCAGGTCCTCGAGGCGCGGGTCGCGCGACCCCGCGCCGAGCAGGTAGGCGGCGAGGAACGTGCTGAACGACCATTCACGCTTGCCGCCGCGGAGCGACCTCAGCGCGAGCTCAGTCTCCTTTGCGTCGTGCCCGGAGATTGGGCGCCCGGACAGGGTGCTTGCGACCGCATCCATCGCATCGGGCTTTGCAGCGTAGAAGGTGTTGCCGCCCATCGACACGCCGAGGCCCAGGATGCGCGAGCCGCGGCCGGCGCCCTCCGCGAAGGTGAACACGCCGACGTCGCCCGAACCGTCGAGCAGAGCCGCGGCCTCGGTCGGATCCTCGACGAGCTTCAGCCCCGCGGCCTGAGGAGCAGGCTCGAGCGCGAGCGCCGGCTGCACCGGAACCTGGTCCGGTGGCGGGAAACGAGTCAACAGTTGGCGGAACTCGAGGTGGTCGAACACCCGCCGCGCTTTGTCGTAGTCGTAGCGCGTCCAGCGCGCTTTTTCCAGCTCCAGCTCGACCGGCACGTCGCGGACGATGGTCACCATCCTCTTGCCCAGCCGAACCTGGTCGGCGTTCGCCTTGAGCGACGTCTTCAGCCGGCCCTCCGGCAGCTGGTCTACCCGTTCGAGCAGCGCCTCGACGTTGACGAAGTCCTGCACCAGCTTCGCGGCGGTCTTGTCACCGACGCCCGGCACGCCGGGGATGTTGTCCGACGTATCGCCGCGCAGCGCCTTGAAGTCCACGAGCTGCTCGGGTTCGATGCCGTACCGCTGCCGCACCTGGCCGGGCCCGTAGACGAATGTGTCGGTGATGCCACGGCGCGGCACGAGCGCCTCGACCGATTCGCTCACGAGCTGCAAGCAGTCGAGGTCGCCGGAGACGATCGTGACCGCATGCCCGCGTTCCTCGGCGATCCGCGCCAGCGTCCCGATGACGTCGTCCGCCTCGAAGCCCTCCACGCCGTAGATCGGTATCGAGAAGGCACCGAGCACGTCGCGCACCATGTCCAACTGCGGCCGGAGGTCGTCCGGCATCGCGCGGCGTCCGGCCTTGTACTGCTCGTACTCCTGGGAGCGGAATGTGGGTTTGCCAAGATCGAAGGCGGCGATCGCGTACTCGGGCCGGGTGGCCAGCACGATCGCCAGCATCGAGGTGAAGCCGTAGACGGCGTTGGTCACCCGGCCGTCGGACGTGCTCATCGGCGGGAGAGCGAAGAACGCCCGGTAGATGAGGCTGTGGGCGTCGATCAGGATGAGCCGCCCGCGTCGTCCCTTCGCCACGTTCGGATTCTACGTACGTCCAGATCGACACCCGAAGGGGGGCGTCGGCGTTCAAATAGCAGGGGTGCGGAGGACCGAAGGGTAATATGGAACCGAGGATGAAGAACCTCATCGAGGTGTCCGTGGACAGCATCCGGATCCACATGCCGACGGCTCAGCACCTGGTGATCCTCAAGGAAAAGGAGGCTGACCGCTACCTCCCGATCTGGATCGGATCCTTCGAGGCGCAGGCCATCGCGACCAAGATCTCGGGCAACTCGCTCGGGCGTCCGCTGACCCACGACCTGATGGCCACGGCCTTCGGCGACCTGGGCATCAGCGTTAAGCGGATCGTCGTCACCCGCCTGGCCGACCAGGTCTTCTACGCGCGCCTGTACGTGAAGCAGGACGGCCGCGACCTCGACTTCGACGCCCGGCCGTCTGACGCGATCGCCCTGGCGGTGCGCGTCGAGTGCCCTATCTTCGTCGCCTCCGAGGTGATGGACAGCGCGGGCATCATCCCCGAGGCCGACGAGATCGGCGACGAGAAGGACAAGACCGAAACGGTCGTCGACGAGGAGCGGCTGGCGGTCTTCCGCGATTTCGTGAACAGCCTGGACCTCCCCGAGCTTCCCGACGAGCCGGGCGCCAAGGACGAGCCCGGTGAAAAGGACAGGCCCGGAGGGCGCCCCGGGCGGGGCTGACAAGACGCACCTCAACGGCGAGGTAGACCTCGCCATTCGCATCCTGATCGCCCTCGCTCTCGGACTCGTCCTCGGGGCAGAGCGAGAGTTCCGCGGCCACCCGGCCGGACTTCGCACGATGGCACTGATTAGCGCGGGATCCTGCATGTTCGCGGGTCTTGGTTTGCTGCCCGAATTCGGAACTCGCGTCGACCCGACTCGGATCGCGGCTCAGATCGTGACCGGGGTGGGCTTTCTGGGCGCGGGCAGCATCCTGCGCCAGGGCGAAGAGGTGAGGGGCCTCACCACGGCCGCCTCGATCTGGGTCGCTGCCTCGCTCGGAATGGCTGTTGGATTCGCCTACTATGGCGTCGCGATTTTCGCCACTCTGCTGGTCGTGGTCGTCCTGGTCGCGCTCAAGCCGATGGAGGATCGAATTTTTCCCATCCGCAGAAATCGCCGCCGGGACGACCCAAGTCCACCCGGAATCCCACCGGAGTGACGGACCGCACAGTCGCGATCGTCACCGATTCGACCGCCGACCTTCCGCCGCAGCTCTTGAAGTCGCGCTCGATCACGGTGGTCCCGCTCACACTCAACTTCGAAGGGCGGTCGCTGCTCGACGGCGTCGACATCAGGCCAAGCGAGTTCTATCGGAAGCTCCCCCACGCCACCACGCATCCGACGACGTCGCAGCCTTCGGCGGGTCAGTTCGCTGAGACCTACTCGCGTCTACTCAACGATCACGCGGAGGTCGTGTCGATCCACATCTCCGAAAAGTTGAGCGGCACCTACGCGTCCGCCGTGCAGGGCGCGGAGATGACCGACTCGAAACGTGTGCACGTCGTCGACTCGGAGCTCGTGTCGATGTCGTTGGGTCTCATCACGCTGGCCGCGTCACAGCTCGCGGCCCAGGGCGAGGACGCCGGCGCGATCGTCAAGCGGGTGACCGAAATGCGCAAGCACGTGCAGACCTACTTCTCGGTGGCGACGCTCGAGTTTCTGCGGCGAGGCGGACGCATCGGTCTCGCGAGCGCGCTCCTCGGGTCGGTGCTGCAGGTGAAGCCGGTGCTCTGCATTCGCGACGGGCTGGTCACGCCGCTCGAACGCGTGCGGACCTTCGACCGCGCGCTGAACCGGATCGTCGAGCTCACGCGTGAGGTGGACCGAGGCAAGGGCCTTTGCGTGATCGTCGGCCACGCCGACGCAGAAGATGATGCGGAGCGTGTCGCGCGCCTGCTGGAACCAATTTCCGACACGCTGATGATCCAGCCGCTCGGCCCCGTGGTCGGCGCCCACGCCGGCCCAGGCGTCGTCGGCGTTGGCTGCTACCCGGCCGATCTCCTGCCACTCGGCATCATATCTGGGGTCCCCGCGAGTTCACGGCGAGCTCGCTAGCGCGGGGTCCTTTGAACTCGTGGGGTCTAAGACCGTCGCCATCGCACAGACGAAGGCGTGACGGTCTTGATGATCCGCCCGTCGACCGCAAGGGCCTGCAAGTGGGCGAGACCTTCCTGGAGCGCGAGCCGCTTTTCGTAGAAGTTGTCGCGCGGCCCCCAAAGATCCAGCGCGACCCGCCATCCGCTCTTCTCCTCGCCGACAACCAGCTCTTCGATCTGGTCGAGCCGCCGCTCATGGTGCGCGACCAGCGCCCTGACCCGGCCCTTGACGTCGGTGAACGGCCGCCCGTGGGCAGGGAGGACGAGCTCGGTCTTGTAGGCGGCGAGGCGCTTGAGACCCGCGAGGTACTCGTGCAGCGGGTCGGGCGTGCTCTGGGGATGCAGGCCGATGTTCGGCGAGAGGTCGGGGAGGATGTGGTCGCCGGCGAAAAGCAGCCCCGTCGCGGGCTCGTGCAGGCAGATGTGCCCTGGCGAGTGTCCCGGCGTCCATTCCACGCGCAGCCGGTGGCGGCCCATCTCGAGCAGCTCAGCGCCGTCGAGCTCGACCGATGGCTCCGCGGTCTTCACGACCTGGCTCAAAGCCCGCTGCGAGTTGCTCAGCACCTCCGCCTCATCGCCCGTCACGCCGTTGACCAGCAGGTAGGTCCTCACCTGCTCGACGAGATGCTCGAGCTCGACGTAGCGCGGATGCACTAGGGGGACCTCGAGCCGGTGGATGTAGAGGTCGGCCATGCCCTCGCCGGCCAGGGCGCCCGCGGCGCCGTAGTGGTCGGGATGGATGTGCGTGACGACCAGGCGCCGCAGCCGCGTCGTACCGAGCTGCCGCAGCGCTGCGTGGATCGCCTCGAGCGATTCTTCGGAGTTCATCCCGCAGTCGAGCAGGTCGGCTTCCTTTCCGTCGGGGAACAGGAAGACGTTGACCAAGCCATCCTCGAACGGAATCGGCAGGCGCAACTCGAAAACGCCCGCCGCGACTTCGCTCAGCGCAACCTCGATGGCCATCCGCGAATTCTCCCTGAGGGTGCCGGTAACATGAGGTACTGAGCCGTACTCGAACGTACTAAAAACGAAAGCGATTGCCACAGGAGGAGCCGATGTCAGAAGCGCAGATGACCCCCGACCAGATCGTTGAGGCGATGCCGGAGTACCTGATCCCCGAGAAGGCCGGCACGACCAAGGCGACTATCCAGTTCGACCTCAGCGGAGACGCGGGCGGCAAGTGGTGGGTGAAGATTCACGACGGCAAGGCCGAATCGGGCAAGGGCGACCCGGGCGAGCCGGCAAACCTCACGCTCCTGGCCGACGCGCACGACTGGGTCAAGATCATGACCGGACAGCAGGACCCCACCGCGGCATTCATGCAGGGCAAGCTGAAGATCAAAGGCGACATGGGCCTCGCGATCAAGATGCAGTCCCTCTTTCGAAGGCCGAGCTAAACGCCTAAAAGCTGAACTTCCAGGTGTTCAGCCGCGCCGACATCTCAGTTTCGAGGTTCAGCAGTCCCGCGTGGAGGTCCATCACGACGACGTGGTGCGGCGTCAGCGCCACGCGCCGGCCGTCGGTGAGCCTCACCGCGTCCGTGGCGTTACCCCAGGAGATCGAATCCCCCGGCGTGGCCTTCGCCAGGTTGTCATGGAGCCAGCTCGTCAGGTCCGGTGAGCTGCCCCGCTCGTAGGTCGAGATGATCATGTTGGCGAAGTCGCCCGGGCACGGGCTGGCGGCGGGGCTCGGGGAGCCGGAGGGTGGCGTGGCCGGCGTCGGGCAGGGCGCCTTGATCGCGGGCACGTACGTGATGTCGAAGGTGAGGTCGAGGCCTGGCGGGCTCTCGATGGCCTGGGACCGCTCCAGATACCTCCAGTTCTCCGGGTAGCAGAACCCCCAGCCCACCTGCTGGTCCTCGAAAGCGTGGTCCCCCTGCGAGCACTTGAGATCCGCCCCGATCTGCGCTACGCTCGGCACCGGGTGCGCGCCCGAGCCGGTTTGGCAGCCGGCAAGCGCCAGCACGATGGCAATCACGGCGAGCGCCTTCGGGGGAATTGCAGGCAGCAGCGGGGAACGCATCCGGCGACTAATTGTGCGGGAGCGGGTAAGCGTGCCGGTGTACGCGTTGTGACTCTCGAAATCCAAACGCCGCCGCGATGGGTAATGAGTTTGGAGGGGGGTTTTTCCAATGGCAACTCGAAAGAACACGGGAGATGCTCCAGAGGAGAGGCTGGAGGCCGACAGGCGGCGGCTCGAGCTTCTGGCGGCCCAATGCGGCGAGGAGGCCGGGCTGCACCGTCCTTTGAACGAGATCGTCGGCGGCGTGATCACGGGCATTCCGGAAGACACCGACCTGGCCCAGGCGCTTTCCGACCGGGAGACGTCCGACCTCCTGGTCCACCTCCTGGACCAGAACCGGGAGCAGGTGGAGCGCGCGCTCGAGCGGCTGCGCGAAGGCGCGTACGGAATCTGCGAAGGCTGCGGCCGGCGCATTCCAGAGGCACGGCTGAAGTTCCAGCCCGCGGCCACGCGCTGCGTAGAGTGCCAGGCTCACTGGGACAGGCTCAACGGAAGGACGGCCTAAAACCTTCGGCGTCTTCCCTCTCCCCTTTGGGGAGAGGGCCAGGGTGAGGGGCGCGAAGTCGACCTTGCCCCAGACCACTCTGGCTTAAACCCCTTCTGGCTTAGACCCTTCTGGCGGGCCTGAGGAGCGCGACAACCCCTAAGGCAACCCCGAAGACCACCATCGCCGATCCGATCCAGAACCAATGCACGTCCCCGGTCATGAAGCTCCCGGGGATGTAGCCGAGCCCCTGCCCGGCGAAAACCGCCCCGGCGAGCAGCACGAGAGCCCCGATGACCGTCAGCCCAACTCTCACGCCCATCGATTACCCGAACCGGTTACTCAGACTCCCCCATAGACGACCGACTTCTCCTCCGTGTACTGGAGGAAGGCTTCCACCCCATGCTCCTTGCCGAAGCCGGACTGCTTGGTCCCGCCGAACGGCAGCTCGTCGTGAGCGATCACGAGCGCGTTGACCCACGTGTAGCCGGCCTCGAGCTCCTGCACCGCACGGTGCGCGGCCGCCATGCTGCTCGTCCAGATCGATGACCCCAGGCCGTACTGCGAGTCGTTGGCCAGCCGCAGCGCCTCGTCGAGGTCCTTCACCTTGCGCACCGGAAGCGCCGGACCGAAGACCTCTTCCGTCCACATGCGAGCGCCGTCTGGCACGTCCGTCAGGATCGCCGGCTCGATGAACCAGCCCTTCTCGTACTCCGAGCCCTTCGGCCTTCCTCCGCCGTAGATCACCTTCGCCCCGGCGTCGACCGCGTCCTTGATCTGCGCCTCGACCTCGGCCCGCTGGGTCTGCGAGTGCATGGGCCCCATCCGCGAGTCCTTGTCCAGGCCGTTGCCGGGCTTGAGCTTCGCAGCCCGAGCCAAAAGCTTCTCCATCAGGCCGTCGAAAGCGCCCTCCTGCACGTAGAGCCGCTTGGTCGAGAGGCACTGCTGGCCGCAGTTGAAGAACCGGCCGACGGAGATCGCTCGCGCGGCGCCCTCGAGGTCCGCGTCGTCGAGGACGATGCACGGGTCGCTGCCGCCAAGCTCGAGGGTCACCTTCTTCAGATGCTCCGCGGCCTTCGCCATCACGCGCTTGCCCGTCGGCGTGGAACCTGTGAGCGCGATCTTGCGGATGAGCGGGTGCTCGACGATCGCTTCTCCGGTCGCCTGTCCGATCACGACGTTGACGACGCCTTCGGGCAGCCCACCCTCGATCAGCGCCTCGATGCAGGCGAGGGTCGCAAGCGGAGTCGTGCTCGCGGGCTTCAGGACCACCGTGTTACCGGCGGCGATCGCGGGAGCGACCTTGTTGGCCGCGAGGGTCAGCGGAAAGTTCCACGGCACGATCGCGCCGCACACGCCGATCGGCTTGCGCACCACGAGCCCGTACGTGGTCAGGTCGGGCAGCCGCACGTACTGCCCGTGCACCTTGTCAGCGAGGTCGGCGAACCACCCGATGTTCTCGCCGAATCGCCGGGCTTCGAGACGTGACTCGAGCAGCGTCTTGCCCTGCTCCTTCGTCAGGAGGACCGCGATCTCCTCGACCTTGGACAGCATGTGCTGCGAGGCCTTGTGCAGGATCTCGCGGCGCTGATTGGAGGGGATCCTCGACCAGGTCGCGAACGCCTTGGCGGCCGCCTGAGCCGCCCTGTCGACGTCGGCCGCGCCGCCCGCGGGAACCTCGTCGACGACCTCGCCCGTGGCGGGATTGCGGACCTCGTACGTCTTGCCGGACGCGGCCTTTGTCCTCTCGCCCTCGATGATCATCGTCGCCATGCGGCACCCCCGTGAGTTCGTACTTTCATCACTCCGATAAGGTTAGACGGAGACATGCCGGTCAGAGTGGAGAAGCAGGGCGGGGTGGGCATCCTGGTGTTGGACCGCCCGCCCGCCAACGCCTATGACTACGCGTTCTTGCGGTCGTTCGCGAGCGCGGTCGACGACGTGCGGGTCGACGAGGACATACGCGCCGTTGTAGTGACGAGCGCGTCCGAGAAGTTCTTCTCCGCGGGCGCGGACGTCAGCGCCTTCGCGGCGGGCACGACCCGCTCGCGGGTCATGACCCCGCTCCTGGCGCACGAAACCTTCCGCAAGATGGAGAACACGCCCATCGTCTTCATCGCCGCGATCTGGGGACACTGCCTCGGCGGCGGGCTCGAGCTCGCGCTGGCCTGTGACCTGCGCTTCGCGGCGGAGGGCTCGTACCAGATCGGCCTCCCTGAGCTGAATCTCGGATTGTTTCCAGCCTCAGGCGGCACGCAGCGCCTGCCGCGGCTCGTCGGGCTGTCAAAAGCCATGGACCTGATCCTCAGCGCCACCACCATGAGTCCCGGCCAGGCTAAGGAAATTGGTTTGGTGGACAGGCTGTACCCCGACGCGGCCGCATGTCGCGACGGAGCGATCGACTACGCGACCAAGATCGCCGCCGGCCCAAGCGTCGCCCTCGGCCACGCGAAGCTGGCGATCACGCAGGGCTACGGCACGCCGCTCGACGTCGGCCTCGCCCTGGAGCGCGAAGCGATCGCGAGGGTGTTCGTCTCCGCGGACGCTGACGAGGGGATCAAGGCGTTCGGCGAAAAACGGAAGGCGGAGTTCAAAGGACAGTGATAACCTGTCGCGCTAGAAATCAAGAAGGAGGTGGCGTTCGAATGGCAGAAGTTGTGAACACCGTTGCCCGGCCGTCGGCCGCCCCCGCGCTGGACTGACTCCGTACCCCTCCCCATTCATGGGGAGGGAAAGGGTGGGGTGGACCGATACGCCCACCCGTTCTCAACCGGAGGATTCGAGTTGTCTCAAGCTGCCTCCCAGCTCGTCTCGCTGGGCTGGGATTCCTACTTCGACGAAAAACTCAAGGAGCTGGCGCCGCCCGACGCTATTCCCGCGCGCGTCATCGCCGACTACGGCGCCGCGTATCTCGTCCATGACGGCGCCGAAGGCCGGCGTGCCTCAGCGCGCCTCGCCGATCCCGCGGTCGGCGACTGGGTCACGCTCGAGGGCGACCGCATCACCCACGTCCTTGCCCGCCGCACGGTGTTCTCGCGCAAGGCGGCCGGCGTGGAGACGAAGCAGCAGGTGCTGGCCGCCAACGTCGACGTCGCGTTTGTCGTCGCCGCGGCCACCGACGTCAACGTGCGGCGCATTGAGCGCTACCTGACCATCGCGTGGCAGAGCGGCGCGGTCCCGATAGTCGTTCTGACCAAGGCCGACGTCACCGAGTCGCCGGCCGAGATGCGCGAAGAGCTCGAGTCGGCCTCGGCCGAGACGCCCGTCGTTGTGACGAGCTCGGTCACCGGCGAGGGCATCGACGAGATCACCCGGTTGCTGCGGCCGGCCAAGACCGGCGTCTTGCTCGGCCCATCAGGGGCCGGCAAGTCCACGCTCATCAACCGCATCGTCGGCGCGGACGTGATGCGGACGCGGGAGATCCATCGCTCCGGCGAGGGACGCCACATGACGAGCCACCGTCAGCTTATTCAGCTGCCCGGTGGGGGGATGATCATCGATACGCCGGGCCTGCGCGAGGCGCAGCTGTGGGGGGGCGAGGACGCCCTCGGTAGCATCTTCGAGGACATCGAGCAGCTCGCGCTTCGCTGCCGCGGGGCGACTGCGCGCACCTGTCGGAGCCGGGATGCGCGATCAAGGCGGCGCTGGCCGGCGGGAGTCTCGACCGCGGACGTCTCGAGAGCTATCGGAAGCTGCAGCGCGAGCTGCGCGCGATCGCCAAGAAGAGCGACGCGCGCTTGCGGATAGAGGACCGGAAGAAGTGGAAGCAGATTTCGATGGCGGCGCGTTCGCGGATCAGACCGTGAACGCCCCCATCCGACCGGGCCGCCTCGCGGCCGGGTCACCTTCCCCGGCGAGCGGGGAAGGGAAGGCCGGGTCACCTTGCCCGGCGAGCGGGGCAGGAAAGAGCCCGGCTTGGGAGGCCGGGCCCTTCAGGGGGAGGAGTTGGTTACTTCTTGCGGGGGTGAATTCCGTTCCAGAACGGGACGTAACCCTTCGAGATCCGGTCCACGGCCTTGTCAGCCTGGGCCTGCGTGATGACCTTCTTCTCGACGAGCGCTTCGAGCCGCGGCTTGAGGTTCGCGACCAGCTTGGTCTCGAACTGCTCCTTGGTCATGCCCTTGTCCTTGGCCAGGTCAGACACCTTCTGGCCGGCCTTCAGGTCGGCGACGAGCGTCTCGGGCTTGATGCCCAGCACGTCCGCCTCGGACTCGATGACGGCGCGCCGGATGGCTCGGCGGTCGGCGTGCCGGTCAGTCGACGGTTGGGTCGTGCCGGCTGTCGGCTTCGGTGACGGCGAGGGACTCGCGGCGAAGGCGCTGACCGCGCCGACGCTGAGCAGCGCGGCGACACCGGCCGCGCCCACGGTTTTGACGGCGACTGCTGCAAACGGGTTCATTTCGTTCTCTCCTCGGCTTTGTTTTGGGTGACCCATCAAGGTCAACGCCGAAGATGAGGCGAGGCTGTTAGACCGTGGTCGGCACCACGTCAGGCTTTTGTAACTACGTAGATCGGTGGGTCCAGAAGCCGTCCGGGTCGAAACGCCTGATGGCGTCGAGCTCCGAGGGTGTTGGCGCTGACGTTTCGCTTACATCGTCCGCGACCTTCAGGTCCCACCCGGTTTCCGCGCGCACCTCTTCGACGCTGCTTCCAGGATGAACCGACGCGAGGTACGCCTCGCCTCCGCCTTCGGGAAACCGCAGCACGCCCAGCGTGGTGATGATGGCGACCGGGCCCGCGCCCAGGATCCCGTTGCGCTTGCGCCATCTCGCGGTTCCATCGCCGTAGCCGGGCGACGTGATGAACGACACGCGATCGACGAGCCGGCGCCGCTCGTGACTCATGAGCGTGACCCAGCGCCGGCTGAGGATCGCGATGTCGGCGCCTCCCCCGCTCCCCGGCAGCTTCACCTTCGGCCGGCGCGGGTCGCCGACATATGACGTGTTGAGATTGCCAAACCGGTCGACCTCGGCTCCGCCGATGAAGCCGAGGTCCACGTTGCCCTGGGCCATCAACGCCATCGCGTTCGACATCCGGGTCGCCCAGAGCGCGCCGGCGACGTTCGGCGGATCCCCCATTGTGCCGAGGAACGCCGATGCCGGCTGGTCGCGCATCAGGCCGACCTCGAAAAGTCCGCGGGCGTTCGGCGCGTGGCCGTTGCGCGCGACCGCGTAGGCAAGGATCGGCAGCCGCATGCCGACGAACACGAGGTCGTGATCACGTATCTCGCGCGACGCGACGGCGACCATCAGCTCCTGCGGTGTGTATCTAGTCGTCACCGAAGTCCGCGGGCACAGATGGTCGGTGGGTCCTGATCCGCATCGACTCGACGTCGATGTTCGTCAGATAGGACGCGCGATCGTTCACATCGCGGACCCATTGCTTCAGCCACGACTCGAAGCCTTCGCGGCTGCGTGACCGCTCGGCGTAGTCGCGGTAGAAAGCGTGGTCGCGCTTGAAGTGGCCCTGCACCGGCGAGGGATGCGCGCCCCCCGGCTCGTGGACGACGGCGACCACCTTCGTCTCGGGAAACAGGATCCGGTTCGGGTCGCTCAGAGTGACGCTCGCGTCGACTAGCTCCTCGCAGGTCACGATCACCCGATCCGCCGCGAGCCCCGCCTCTTCGGTGATGCCGAGCGGACCCCACGCGTGGGCGCGGCCGAGGTCGTCGGCGCGCTGGACGTGGACGATCGCGACGTCGGGCCGCACGGCGTTGACGTGGACCAGCCCGCCCTCCACCCCAAGGTCGGGATTGGTCCGGAGGATATCGCTGCCGAGCAGCGTCCGCGTGGGGAGGCTCGGCACGTTCCAGGCCGCCGCCCAGAGGGCGAGCGAGATGGAAAAGTTCGAGTGGTCGTGGACCTCGATGGCGCGAGGCACGCCGTCCTCGCACGCGCGCCGGTAACAGTGGCCAAGACCTTCAGAGACGTTGCCGACCCACGCGGCGGTCACGCGCCGCACGCAGCCCGCGCCGATCAACTGGTCGAACAGCGCGTCCGAGATCGGACCGACGAGCTCCAGGTCCCGACGCCCCTGGCGGATCATCTCGTGCCCCGCCGCGAACGGGATCAGCGGCTCGAGGGCGGTGCCAATCGCGACGGTGGCGCCGTCGGGCACGAACCGTTCGATGGCCTCAGCCATCGACATGGCCTTCACCGGGTTACTGAGCGATCGTTTCCATGTACCCGCGGTAGTTGCGCTCCAGCTCGGCCATCGAGTCGCCGCCGAACTTTTCCAGGAACGCGTCCGCGAGCGTCAGCGCCACCACCGCCTCGCCGATCACCCCGGCGGCCGGCACCACGCACACGTCGCTGCGTTCGTAGTGCGCCTCCGTCTTCTCCTTGGTCTTGAGGTCGATCGACTGCATCGGCTTCTTCATCGTCGAGATCGGCTTGATCGCCACCCTAAGGTCGATCGGCTCGCCATTGGTGACGCCGCCGGTCAGGCCTCCCGCGCGGTTCGTCAGGTGGCGGAACCGGCCGTCCTCGTAATCGATCTGGTCGTGGAACTCCGATCCCCGGCTGGCCACGCCCTGGAATCCAGACCCGAACTCCACCGCCTTGATCGCGTTGATCGAAAGCACCGCCTGGGCCAGGCGGCCGTCGAGCTTGCGGTCCCAGTGCACGTAGCTGCCCAGACCTGGAGGAACGCCTCGGGCGATCACGCGAAACGTGCCGCCGAGGGTGTCGCCGAGCTCCGCGACCTCGTCGATCTCGGCCACCATCCGCCGCGAGGCTTCGGGGTCCGGACACCGCACGGGCGACGCCTCGACGTCCTCGACCTTCAAAGTGTCGGGGTCGTACCCGTCGAAGCCGATGTCGATCGTGCCGATCGACTGCGTGAAGCTCACGATCTCGACCCCGAAGTTGCCCAGCAGCTTGCGTGCGACGCCGCCCGCCGCAACCCGCGTCGCGGTTTCGCGTGCCGACGACCGCTCGAGCACGTTGCGGATGTCGGTGTGGCCGTACTTCAGGGCGCCGGCGAGGTCGGCGTGGCCGGGTCGCAGGCGCGTCACCACCTTGGGCTCGAAGCCCTCCTTGGCGGCGGTCATCTGGGCGGTCCAGTTGACGTGGTCCTTGTTCTCCAGGACGAGGGTGACCGGGCTTCCGATCGTGAACCCGCCGCGCACGCCGCTGACGATGCGCGCAACGTCGGTCTCGATCTTCTGCCTGCCGCCTCGCCCATGGCCGCCTTGCCGCCGGGCCAGGTCGCGGCGCAGATCCTGCTCGGAGATCTCCAGGCCGGCGGGCAATCCTTCGATCACCACGGTCAACTGGGGCCCGTGAGATTCCCCTGAGGTCAGCCATCTCAGCATGGAGCGATCATAGGGTGACCGTCGTGATTGCCCGTACCAGCGGCCCCACCAGGCCGGGCCCGTGAACGGCCCGGGCCAGCCTCCCCAGCGAGTGGGGAGGCGAAGAGCCCTTGAGGTCGCCCTCATCGACGTGGGCGGCACGCTGTGGCCGAATTCCTGGCCGATCCGGCAGACCGACGGCGAGGGGCGCCGTCTGCGGATCGCTGCGGCGATGGCCGGCCACGACCCGAAGGTCATCGACACGCTGGTCGATGACTTGCTTCAGAGCAGCAAGCCGGGCGACGAAGCTCGGACCGTGACGACCGAAGCTGTGATGGTGGTCGGCGCTGTCGAGCTGATCTCTGACTGCCTCGCCCGACAAGGGCTCCCCGCAGACCACGAGACCGTCTCCCGCATCCGCCGCGCCATGGCGATTCCGGTTCACGACCGATTCAAGCCGCTGCCCGGAGCGCTGGAGCTGCTGCAGACCATTCACGCGCTCGGCCTACGGACGGTGATCGCCAGCAACACATACTGGCGCGACGCCGGCAGCTACTGGGACGACTTCCGGATGCTCGGCATGGCCGGGTACATCGACGGAATCGTCACCTCGGTGGATGCGGGTCATCTGAAGCCGCACCCGGCGGTGTTCGAGATGGCGGTGCGGCGGGCGGGCGTGCCGCCCGACCACTGCGTCGTGATCGGCAACCGCGAGGAGAACGACATCGAGCCCGCGCTCTCGCTGGGCATGTGGACGATCCTGGTCTACCCGGACGACCCGAAGCCCGCCCGCAGCCGCGCGCATGTTGTCGCGCCCGACCTCTGGGAGTGCGCCAAAGCCCTTAGGGATATGCTCGCATCAGAGTGAAGCGGGAGGTCTCGCGCGACGTCGAGCGTGTGGTGCTCACACTCGACGTGAACGGCGAAAAGCGAGACCTGCTCGTGCCGTCGCACAAGACCCTGCTCGAGGTCCTCCGCGAGGACATGCAGCTCACCGGCACGAAGCACGGATGCGAGCTCGGCGAGTGCGGCACGTGCACGGTCCTCGTCGATGGCAAGCCGCACCTGAGCTGCCTCGTCCTGCCCATCCAGCTCGAGGGTCGCTCGATAACGACGATCGAGGGCATGGCGCACGGCTCGGAGCTTCATCCTCTGCAGGTCGCGTTCGCGGAGCTGGGGGCCGCGCAGTGCGGCTACTGCACGCCGGGCATCCTGCTGTCGGCCCGCTCGCTGTTGGAGGAGAACCCGCGGCCCTCACGCGACGAGATCCGCGAGGCGCTCGCGGGCAACCTCTGCCGGTGCACGGGCTACATCAAGATCCTGGAGGCGGTGGAACTTGCTGCCGGGAGAATGCTGTGAGGGAAAGCCCCCACCCGGCGCTTCGCGCCGACCTCCCTCGCGAGCGGGGAGGTGAACTTCGAGTTGTCGGCAAGGCCCTGCCCAAGGTCGATTCCGCGGCCAAAGTCACGGGCCGGGCGATTTACGCGGACGACATGCTGCCGGCGCGCACGCTGCACTGCAGAATCCTGCGCAGCCCCCACCCCCACGCTCGGATCCTCTCCATCGACACGTCCGCGGCGCGGCGCATTCCCGGCGTCCAGGCGGTCATCACGGGGATCGACCTGCCGATCAAGTTCGGCATCCTCCCCGTGACGCAGGACGAGCGCGCCCTCGAGCACGAGAAGGTGCGCTACGTCGGCGATCCCATCGCGGCGGTCGCCGCGACAGATGAGGAGATCGCCGCGGCGGCGTGCGATGCGATCGAGGTCGAGTACCAGGTCCTCGACCCGGTCATGTCGATCGAGGCGGCGCTGGCCGAGCCGAAGGACGAGCGCATCCAGGACTACGGCGGCCCGAACAACGTCCACAAGTTCGTCGCCCTCGAATTCGGCGACGTCGATGATGGATTCGCGCGCGCGGACAAGGTCCGGGAAGACGTCTTCTTCTTCCAGGGCAACACACACCTGCCGATGGAGCAGCACAGCGCGATCGCGACCTATGTCGACGGACGGGTCACGCTGTGGTCCTCGACGCAGGTCGTGCACTACGTGCATCGCGCACTGTCGAAGGTGTTGGAGCTGCCGATGCACAGGATCCGCGTGATCGGCGCGGCGCACGGCGGCGGTTTCGGTGGGAAGACCGACCCTTTCGCGCACGAGATCATCGTCAGCAAGTTGGCGATGCTCACCGGCCGCCCCGTGAAGTGCACCCTGACTCGCGAAGAGGTCTTCTACGCGCACCGCGGACGTCACCCGGTGCTGATGTGGGTGCGCACCGGGGCAACCAAGGACGGCCGCATCACCGCGATGCATTTCCGCAGCGCGCTCGACGGTGGCGCCTACGGTTCCTACGGCGTGGCCTCGACCTTCTATACGGGCGCCCTGCAGACCGTGACCTATGACATCCCCGCGTACCGGTTCGAAGGATGCCGGGTCTTCACCAACAAGCCGCCGTGCGGTCCCAAGCGCGGGCACGGCACGCCGCAGCCTCGATTCGCCCTCGAGGTGCACCTCGAGAAGCTGGCGGGCGACCTGGGTCTGGACGGGGTCGAGCTGAAGAGGCGCAACTTCGTCCGGCCCAACACGCGCACCGTCAACTGGCTTCGCGTCACCTCGTGCGGGCTCGAGGAATGCACCGAGCGCGTGATGGAGGCGTCCGGGTATCGCACGCGCGCCCGGCGGCCGGGCCATGGCATGGGATTCGCCATCTCGAGCTACCTGTCCGGGGCGGGCACCGCGATCTACTGGAACGACATGCCGCATTCCGAGGTCCAGATCAAGGTCGACCGCGGCGGCGTGACCGTCTACTGCGGCGCGATGGACATCGGTCAGGGTTCGGACTCGGTGCTGGCGACGATCGTCGCGGAAGAGCTCGGCCTGCAGCCGTCCGACATCCGGCTGGTCACCGCGGACACCGACACCACGCCGATCGACCTCGGCTCCTATTCCTCTCGTGTCACCTTCATGGCCGGCAACGCCGCGCTCGAGGCGGGCCGGAAGATGCGAGCGATGCTCGTCGAAGCGGCCGCCGCGAAGATGGGGCGCGACGCGGCGTCGGTGTCGGTGACGGACGGGCGCGTCGGCGACTTCACCTTCGAGGAGGCAAGCGTCCTGGCCGAGGCGCGCTTCGGCACGCTCACCAGCGCCGGCAGCTACACGCCGCCGAAGATCGCCGGACCCTACAAGGGCTCGGGCGTGGGGCCAAGCCCGGCCTACAGCTACTCGGCGTGCGTCGTCGACCTCGACGCCGACGCGCGCACGGGGCTCGTCAACGTCAACAAGATCTGGATCGCGCACGACGTGGGCCGCGCGATCAATCCGCTCCTCGTCGAGGGGCAGGTCGAGGGCAGCGTGTACATGGGACTCGGCGAGGCGTTGATGGAGGAGCAGGTTTTTCGCAATGGCCTCCACAAGTGGCCGTCGATGCTCGAGTACAAATCGCCGACGTTCCTCGACATGCCCGATGTTGAGACGTTCATCGTCGAGACGCTCGACCCCGAAGGTCCGTATGGCGCCAAGGAAGCAGGACAGGGTCCGCTGCTTCCGGTTCCACCTGCCGTAAGCCTCGCGCTGCACGACGCGCTCGGCGTGTGGATCGATGAGATCCCGGCCACGCCGGAAAAGATCGTCGAGGCGCTGCGGCGCAAGGACAAAGGTGAGCCGCCACGCTACGGCCCGGCGCATTTTCCCGCCATCGCATATCCGCCCGTGATCAAAGTGCAGCCACCGCCGAGGGATTCCTGAATGCTCCGGCTGCCTCGACTGAAATATCTGCGGCCGAAGACGGCACGAGATGCCGCGCGGATGGCCACGGAGCTCGGTCCTCGCGCGATGTTCGTCGCGGGCGGCACAGACCTTTTCCCAAAGCTCAAGCGCCGGCAGTTCGACATCGACACGCTGATCGGTCTCGATTTCCTGTCGCGCGCGATCCGCAACGGATCCGATGAATGCTCCATCGGCGCGGGCGCGACCCTGGCGACCGCGTCGCGCGACGGACACCTCAACGCTCGCTACGCGGGTTACGCGCAGGCCGCGGGTCTCGTGTCGTCGCCTCCTCTGCGCAACGCGGGCACGATCGGAGGCAACCTCTGCGTCGACACCCGATGCAACTACTACGACATGACATACGAGTGGCGGAAAGCCGCCGGGTTCTGCTTGAAGAAGGACGGGGACATCTGCCTCGTGGCGCCGAGCAGCCCGCGGTGCTGGGCCGTGTCCTCGTCGGACACCGCGCCGATGGCCATCGCGCTCGACGGTGTCGCGATCCTGGCCGGACCCGACGGCGACCGCGAGCTGCCGGTCCGCGACCTCTATCGCGACGACGGCATCGACTACCTCGCGAAGCAGCCGTCCGAAGTCCTGACGGGCGTGCGTCTGCGGGCTGTGGCGAAGACGCGAAGCGCCTACGTCAAGCTGCGCCGGCGCGGCTCGATCGACTTTCCCATCGCCGGAGCCGCAGTCGCCGCGGAGCTGGACGGGGATACGGTCGTCAGGTGCCGGATCGTCCTGTCTGCCGTGGCCTCGCACCCTCTCGAGGCGACGGCGGCTGAAGATTTCCTGAAGGGCAGGACCATCTCCACCGACACGATCCGGGAAGCTGCCGAGATGGCCGCCAAGCCCGCCAAACCCCTGGATAACGCCGACCTGAGCCATTTCTGGCGGAAGCGGATGGTGCGGGTGGTCGTCGAGCAGGCGCTGGCACAAGCAACGACCAGTACCGGGGGCTCGGTGGTTAAGCTTTCAGGTCTGTAAGCCCCTTGATTCATCATCGGTTCATGCCAAAACAGAGAGGCCAGGGAATGGTTGAGTACGCGCTCATCCTTGCCCTGATCGCGCTGATCGTGATCATCGCGTTGATCACGACTGGCAATCAGCTCGTCAACCTGTATTCGAACATCACGGCGACCATGTGCAACTACCACGTGGGGTGTTAGGCGAGCCGGGAACCGGAAGGCGAGGCCAGGCGCTCGTCGAATACGCCCTGATCCTGGCCCTGATCGTGCTGGTCGTGATCGTCGCGCTGCTCCTGACCGGGGGCCAGGTGATCAATCTGTACTCGAACATCACCGCCACCATGTGCAGCCACCACGTAGGCTGCTGACGACCGCGAACTAACCCCCGATCGCCTCCGCCGCGGCCTTCGCCGCGCGTTGGGCGTTCTGGTGTATCGGCTCCATGTCCCCGCGGGCCAGGGCGTCCGCCGGGAACAGCGAGCCGGTCAGGCCGATCGCCTTGACGCCCAGGTGCAGGTAGGCGCCGATGTCCTCGATCGGCACGCCGCCCGAGACCCAGAACGGCACACCGCCGAGCGGGCCGTTCAACGCCTCGATGTAGCGCGGCCCGCCGACCGGCGCGATCGGGAACACCTTCACGATCGTTGCGCCCTCGAGCCTCGCATGGTAGATCTCGGTCGGGGTCAGCGCGCCCAGGACGCACAGGATGTCCTCCTTGCGGCAGGCGTGGGAGACCTCGGGGAGCACTACGGGAGTGACGATGAACGAGGCGCCGGCCGCCTTGGCCTCGTGGACGGCGCCCGGATCCCAGATGGTGCCCACCCCAACCGGGTAGCGGCCTCCGGTCGTGGCGATCAGGCCCCGGACCATGTCGAAGCAGGAGGGCACGGTCTTGGTGATCTCGATGGTGTGGATGCCAGCCTCCATCGCCGTCAGGCACGCCTGGAAGCCGGCATCGGCGTTGTCGGTGCGCAGCACGCCGCACAGTCGGTTGGGAAAGACCTCGGCAATGCTCCGCAAGCCACGGGAATTGTCGCACCGGCCCGGCGATGGGGTATTCCTTCTGGGCTCGGCCCTCCTCTTGCCCTCACCCTGACCCTCTCCCCTGAAGGGGAGAGGGCATTGCCTACACGGAGAGCTTGTGCTTGGTACTCTGGTACATACGTATGACAGGGGCCACCGCGACGGAGAGCACCCGGGATCAGATCATCCACGCGGCGGCCGAATCCCTCCTCGAGAACGGCTACTCCGGCACCAGCGTCCGGGCCATCGCCTCCAAGGCCGGCGTGGCCATCGGCAACCTTCAGTACTGGTTTCCCACCAAGTCCGAGCTGCTGGTCGAAGCCTGGCGCTTCCTGACCGCCCGGTCGGTCGAGGAGCTGCGCACCGCCCTCAACCAATTGACCAACCCGCTCGAGGTGCTGGAGATCGGCGTGGAGTCGCTGTGGGACTCGCTCCGCCGCCTGGGCGACGTCCAGCTCGCCGCCTTCGACCTCCTGGTCCAGGCGCCGCGGACCGAACGCCTCCGCGCCTACCTGCCCGAGCTGTTCACGCGCTACCGCGAGGTGATCCAGGAGCAGCTCGACCGTCTCGAGAAGGACGGCCGGATCCGGCTCACCATCCCGCGCGACGTCCTGGTCCCCCTGGTCCTGAACACCGTGCTCGGTTTCGGGCTGTACTACGTCGTGACGCGAGACGACGAATCGTGCCTGCGCGCCCTCTCCGCTTTCCGCCAGCTCGCGGGCAGCGCGATCGAGGTGGTCGAATAGTGGTCCAGGTCCCGGAGCGCGAGCTGGTGCGGCTGGAGGGCCTGTGGTCCGACGGCCTTTCCGACGCCTACCGGGCCTACCAGGAAGACGTGAGCCAGTTCGAGGCCGGCGCCCAGCCCAAGCTCGCGCTGGCCGCGGCGCTGATCGAGATCGGGATCCGCCTGCAGGGCCTTGGAGGCCGAGCCGCGCCGCCGACCGTCCTGCTCATGGGTGACCTCTGCCTCGCGCGCGGCTCACGCCTCCTGGCCGACAACGGGCCGCTCCAGGTGCAGGTCGCCTTCGCGGAGGCGATCCAGGCCATGTCCTCGGCGGCCGCCGCAGAGCAGTCCGTGCCGTCGACGCGTCAGCTGCTTCGGCGAGCGCTGACACGTTGATCGGCGCACGGCTGCGATTCGGGACGCGCCACGCCACCGAGTTCGTCGACCTCACCGACCGCCTGCGCGAGGAAATCCGCGACTCCGGCCTGCGGACCGGCCGCGTCTACCTTCAGTCCTTGCACACGACGCTCGGCCTGGCGGTCAACGAGAACGAGCCTCTCCTGCTGCGCGACTTCCAAGCGTTGCTCGAGCGAATCGCTCCGGCGGGTGCCGGGTATCACCACGACGATTTCGCACGACGCGTCGACGTCCCCGTGGACGAGCCCGAGAATGGCCACGCGCACTGCCGCCAGCTCCTCCTGACCTCGTCGTCGACCCTGCTGGTCGAGGACGGCGACCTGGTCCTGGGGCGGTGGCAGTCGGTGTTTGCGGTGGAGCTCGACGGGCCGCGACAGCGCGAGGTGGCGGTACAGCTGGATGGCGATTTCGTCCGGCCGTCCAGGGAAGCGTCGGAGGCCCTCGTCGAGCTCGAGCTTGCGCGGCAGCTTCTGGTCGATCCCGAGTCCGTCGCCGCGCCGATGCGCCGTCTCGTCGAGGCGGGCGGCAAGCGCCTCCGACCCAAGCTCGTCCAGCTGACCGCCGGCATCGGGCCGGTGAACGAGCCGCTGCGAGCCGCGGCCCTTGCGGCCGCCGTCGAGCTCCTACACAACGCGACTCTGATCCACGACGACTACGTCGACGAGAGCACGCACCGTCGCGGCAGACCGACGGTCGCTGCGGCCGAAGGGCCGGAGCGCGCGATCGCCGTCGGCGACTACTACTTCGCCAAGGCAACGCGGATGATCGCCGAGATCGGCAACCGCGACGTGACCTCGGCCATCGCCGAGGCGCTGGAGGCCGTGTGCGCGTCACAGATCGACGACGTGGCGCTCCGCGGCGCCTACCCCGGCGACAGGGAGTCGTACCTGAAGGTCGTCCGCGGCAAGACGGCGTCTCTCTTCGCCGCCGCCTGCGCCTCGGGTGCGCTGCTGTCGGGTGCGACGCCCGAGGCTGTCGGCGCGCTGCGCCGATATGGCGAGCTGCTGGGCACGGCCTTCCAGATGGTCGACGACATGGTGGACTTCAGCCCGAGCTCGGGCAAGCCGGTCGGCCTCGACATCAGGCAGCGTGTGCTGTCGCTTCCGCTGATCTACGCGGCGGACGACCGCGAGGTTGGTCCTGAGGTGCGGGCGCTGCTCGCCGGCGCGCTCGGCGATCGGGAGGTTGGGCGCGTGGCCGAGCTCGTGACATCGAGCGATGCGCTGGGGCGGGTGCGGAACGAGGCGAACGAGCTCGTCGAGGAGGCCGTGCGCGAGCTCGAAGCCATCGAGCTCGACGGGCTGCGGCCGATCCTGGTCGGCCTGGCGCGCTCGGCAGTCGACCGAAACGCTTAGGGCTCGGGCGGGAGCGCTCGGCGAGATATTCGGCGATCCAGGTGGTCCAGATCCGGGTGAAGCGACGAGCAGCGCAGCGAGCGCATCAATGGATGCGTGAGCGAGCAGCGCAGGAGCTGAACCCGGAGATGGGCCGCATGGGCGCCGAAGATCCGTCGAGCGGCTCCTGGCCGAGCCCTTAGTTAAGCGGCGAGCTCGTACGTCACCGCCACGTTGACGGTGATCGAGGTCACGCCGGCCTGGATCGGGATTCCACCGCCACCTGCGCCCTTGCCGCCGCACTGGTCGCAGGAGAACCCACCCGTCGTGGAAACGACCTCCGAGACGCCGACCAGGCCTCCGAGGTGGTGCCCGGACAGCTGTGCGTAGTCCTGCGCCTTCTCTTTCGCGTCGTTCATCGCGTTGGCTCGCGCGGCCTTCAGCATCGCGGTCTGGTCGGACACCGAAAGGGTGATCCCATTGATCTGCAGGTCGTTGCCGACAGCGTCCGCAGAGACCTCGATGAGCGGCGTGACGTTGTTGATGCTGTGCACGGTCACCGTGATTTGCGTCGCCGCGTTGTAGCCGATCACCGTCTGAGGGCAGCAGTTCGTCTGGAGCGAAACCCACAGCGCGGTGGTCTGGATGTCCTTGTCCTGCACGCCCTGGCCGTGAACGGCGGCCAGCAGGCGGGTCATGTCGGACCCCGCGGCGGAGACCGCGTCTCGGACGTTCGGCCGCGTCGCCGTGACGCCGAGGTTCAGCAGCGCCTGGTTGGGCGTCGCGGAGCCGATCCCGACGCCCACGACGGTGATCGTGTTGCCGGATGCCGAGGCGGCCAGGGTGAGCACCTGCGCGGGCGGCGCGGTCACCGTCGCGGGGCGGGACAGATTCATGGCAAGGGCGGTGACGCTTGCCGCGGTCACCGCGATCAGGATTCCGCAAACGACCAGCAAACGGGTCTGCGCCGACATCATTCGCAAGTTGCGGCTAGAACTGTTCGACGGTGCGGAAGGTTACGGTTTCGCGCCCGACAGGATTCCGACCGTCCCCATCGCCAGGCCGCGGTACCTGACGTCCGTCCAGCCGGCCTGCATCGCGATGTCACCCAGCTCGCCTGGCGTTCGGTACGAGTCGATCGTGTCGCTCAGGTAGCGATAAGCGGCGCGATCTCCCGACAGGGCGCCCCCGATCGCCGGCAGCAGCGTGCGGAGGTAGATGCGGTAGGCGCTCCCGGTGACTCCCCGCGGGGGTCGCACGAACTCAAGCACGACAGCGCGCCCACCGGACCGAATCACGCGCGCCATCTCGCGCAGGCCGCGCACCGGGTCGGCAAGGTTGCGAAGCCCGAAAGCGATGGTCGAGGCGTTGAAGGTCGAGTCGTCGAAGGGCAGGCTCAGGGCGTCGCCCTCGATGAATTCGATGCCCGGGTGATCGCGGCGCGCGAGCTCGAGCATCTGGGCGCTGAAGTCGAGGCCGACGACGCGACCCGCCGGGCCGGCGAGCCTGGCGAGCTCCGCGGTCAGCTTGCCCGATCCGCATGCGACGTCGAGGGCCAACCCGCCCCGCGTGAGGCCTGTCTCGCGCGCCGCTCGGCGCCGCCAGCCGGCGTCGATGCCCGCCGAGAGCACCGTGTTGACCAGGTCGTAGCGGCGCGCGATGCGGTCGAACATCGACCGGACCGCGGCTGGGTCTCTCTCGCTCAGATTCTTTGCCAGATCGAGGCGATGCCCTGCCCCACGCCGATGCACATGGTCGCGAGGCCGTACTCCGCGTCGCTGTGCGCCATCTCGCGCACGAGAGTGCCGACCAGCCTCGCTCCGCTGCTGCCCAGCGGATGGCCGAGCGCGATGGCGCCGCCGTTGACGTTGACATTCTCCTCGTCGAGGCCCAGCAGCCGGATGCAGGCTAGCGATTGCGACGCGAACGCCTCGTTGAGCTCGACCACGCCCATGTCCGAAGGCTGAAGCCCGACCTTCTCGAGCGCCTTGAGCGACGAGGGAACCGGACCGATGCCCATGTAGTCGGGATGCACGCCGGCCGGCGCCGCGGAGACTAGACGCGCCAGCGGCTTCAGGCCGCGTTCTTTCGCCTTCGAGTCGGACATCAGGACCAGGGCGGTTGCGCCATCGTTCAGGGGCGAGGCGTTGCCCGCGGTCACCGATCCGTGCTCCGCGAACGCGGGCTTCAGCTTGGCCAGCGCCTCGAGCGACGTGTCGGCGCGGGGCCCCTCGTCGGCGGTCAGCGTGAGCGCGTCGCTTTTGCGCTGGGGGACCTGCACCGGCACGATCTCTTCGCCGAGCCGCCCCGATTGCTGCGCGGCGACGGCGCGCTGATGGCTGCGCAGGGCGAACGCGTCCTGATCCTCGCGCGACACCTCGTATTTCTGGGCAACGCGCTCCGCGGTCTCCCCCATCTGCAGCGTCCCGTACATGGACGCCATCTTGGGATTGACCAGCCGCCAGCCGATGGCCGTGTCGTAAGCGGTCTGCGGGCCGCGGGGAAAGCCTCCATCGGGCTTGGGCATCACCCACGGCGCCCGGGTCATGCTCTCTACCCCGCCCGCGACCATGATGTCGGCCGCACCGGACTGGATCTCGCGCGCCGCCGCGATCGTCGCCTGCATGCCGGACCCGCACAGCCGGTTCACCGTCTGCCCCGGCACCTCGACCGGGAAGCCGGCGAGAAGCAGCGCCATTCGCGCGACATTGCGGTTGTCCTCGCCGGCCTGGTTCGCGCAACCCAGAATCACGTCCTCGACCTCGGACGGTTTGACGTGGGCACGCTCGCAGACCTCTTTCAGCACGACCGCGGCAAGATCGTCCGGCCGCACGTCCCTGAGCTGGCCGCCGTAACGCCCCATGGGCGTCCGCGCAGTCGCGACGATGACGGCTTCAGGCAAGAATCTTCCCTTCCCCACGCGCCGGGGAAGGTGGCCTGGCCTTCACCTCCCCACTTGCTGGGGAGGTCGGCGCCGAAGGCGCCGGGTGGGGGCTTTCACTTCTTCGATGCCCTACGAGCCAAAAAGTTCTTGACACCCTCAACGAATTCCGGGCTCGCGGCCTGCGCCTCCTGCAGGTAAGACTCGAACTCCATCGCCTGCTCGAAGCTCGAGTCGAGCGCATGGACGAGCGCGCGCTTGGCGCCGGCCATCGCCTGACGCGGCTGCGCGGCCAGGTGGGAGGCGAGCTCGCGCACCTCTTCCTCGAGACGGTCGGCGGGGACGAGCCGGTTGATCACCCCCAGCCGGTGCGCATCGACTGCTTGCAGCGGCTTGCCGGTGAAGAACATCTCGTACGCCACACCTGTGCCCGCGAGGCGGGGCAGCAGCCAGCTGACCCCGCCGTCCGGTGCGAGTCCGATGTTGACGAACGCCTCGAGGATGTATGCCTCCGGCGTCGCGATGCGGATGTCGCACGCAAGCGCGAAGCTCGCGCCGACGCCAATGGCCGGACCGTTCATCGCTGCGATGACTGGCTTCGGCATGGTGCGCAAGCGCATCAGCATCGGCATGTACTCGCCGCGCAAAATCATGCCGACCTCCTCCGCTGGCCGCACACCATCGCCGAAGGCCATCTCGGTCACGTCCGCGCCGGCCGAGAATGCGCGACCCGTTCCCGTCAGCACGACGACCCTGATCGCGTCGTCGCGTTCCGCCTGCTTGATCGCCTCGCCGAGCTGCCGGCGCGTCAGGGCGCCGATCGCATTCATCTTCTCGGGGCGGTTGAACTGGATCAGCCCGATGCCGTCGTGCGCGTGGACACGGATTTGCTGCTCGACCTCAGTCGCCATCTCAGAGATGCCTCCAGTGGGCCGACCGAGAGATTCGGTGGCCAGGTGGTCCAGATGCTAGGCGCGGGCGAGCACCGGAGCGAGCGCATCGATTGATGCGTGAGCGAGGAGCGGAGCCCGCAACGACGCAGATGGGCCGCATGGGCGCCGAAGATCCGGTTGGCATCGCTGGAGGCATCTCTTTTATCTTCCTTTGAATACGCCTTTTCGTTTCTCGAGGAAGGCGCGCATGCCCTCCTTCTGGTCCTCGGTCGCGAACAGGAAGTAGAAGCTCTTGCGCTCCAACGCGAGGCCTTCGGAGAGCGGCCCCTCGAAAGCCTTGAGCACGGCCTCCTTCGCCATCCTGACCGCGAGCGGAGGCTTCTCCGCGATCTCCCGAGCAATGCGCTTGGCGACCTCGATCGTCATCTCGGCCGGCACGACCTTGTTCACGATCCCGAGCTCGTAGGCGCGGAGGGCCGTCAACGGCGCACCCGTGAGCATGACCTCCATCGCGGCGTACTTGCCGGCGGCGCGAGGCCATCGCTGCGTTCCGCCCGCGCCGGGGATGATCCCGAGGTTGATCTCTGGCTGGCCGAGACGGGCGTTGTCCCCGGCGATGATGAGGTCACACATCAAGGCCACCTCGCATCCGCCGCCCAGCGCGTAGCCGTTGACCGCCGCGATCAGCGGCTTGCGGAAGCCCGCGAGCGGGGCCCATCGGCCCGTCTGGTCGCGCAGAAGCTGGCCGACCGCGGTCTGCTCAGCCATGTCGCTGATATCGGCCCCCGCGGCGAACACCTTGGGCCCACCCGTCAGGACGACCGCCCGCACGTTGTCGTCGCTGTCGAGATCGGACAGCGCCCCCGTGAGCTCGCTGATCAGGTCGGGGCTCAGGGCGTTCAGGACCTTGGGCCGGTTTAGCGTCACGATCGCGATCGGGGCTTCGATCTCGACGAGGATGTGGTCGTACCCCATCGCGGCTATCATCGGCTAAATGCCGAATCGGAGATTGGTTGACTCGTACGGTCGGGTCGCGGATGACCTCCGGATCTCGATCACCGACAGGTGCAACTTCCGCTGCATCTACTGCATGCCGGCGGAGGGCCTGCACTGGCTCAAGCGCGACGACATCCTCCGGTTCGAGGAGATCGTGCGCCTCGCCCGGATCTTCGTCGAGCGGTACGGGGTGCGGACGATCCGCATCACCGGCGGCGAGCCGCTCGTCCGCGTCAAGGTCGAGGAGCTCGTCGGGATGATCAACGAGATCGACCCCTCGCTCGACATCACGATGACGACCAACGGCGTGCTGTTGCGGCAGAAGGCGCAAGCCCTCAAGGACGCGGGGCTGAAGCGCATCAACATCTCGCTCGACACGCTCCACATGGACACCTTCAAGGAGATGGCCCGCAGCGATGCGTTCGTGCGCGTGATGGACGGAATCAACGCGGCGCGCGAGGCCGGCCTGTGGCCGATCAAGCTGAACATGGTGGTCATGAAGGGCCACAACGACACCGAGGTGGTCGACTTCGCGCGGCTTGCGCACAGCGAGGGTTACGAGGTCCGCTTCATCGAGTTCATGCCCCTTGACGGCGACAACATCTGGACCAACGAGCAGGTGGTGCCGAGCCGGCGGATCCAGGAGCAGATCGAGGATCAGTTCCCGCTCGTCCCCGTGCACGACACGAGGCCTGGGCCTGCCACGCGCTACAAGTTCGCCGACAGCGCGCCCGGCGGCGTCGGCTTCATCTCATCCGTCAGCCAGGCCTTCTGCACGACGTGCAACCGCGTCCGGCTGACGGCTGAGGGCGGCCTGCGCACGTGTCTTTTCTCCCTGACCGAGACACCGCTGCGCGACCTGATGCGCTCGGGCGTGTCGGACGACCACCTGGGGCGCGTCATCGAGACGGCGATCTGGCACAAAGAGGAAGGCCACCTGATCAATCAGCCGGGCTTCATCAAGCCGATGAAGAGCATGTCCCAGATCGGAGGCTAACCCTAAGCTAGACCGCGTGCTCAAGCCCGAAGAGGCACAGCGGCCTTTCACCGTCACCGAGCTCGCGAACGAGATCCGTCGCGAGCTGCGCCCGTTGACCGCGGTCCTGCTCAAAGGCGAGGTCACGGGGATGAAGCGCGGCGCCGCGGGCCACTACAACTTCTCGATCCAGGACGGCTACAGCCGGCTGGACTCTGTGCTGTTCGCCGACGACGCGCGTCGCGTCACGACGCTGCCCGAGGACGGACAGGTCTTCATCTTTCGCGGCCGGATCGATTTCTTCGCCAAGACGGGCCGCCTTAGCTTCATCGTCGACCAGGTCGAGTTCGATGACGTCGGCAAGCTCCGAGCGCGGCTCGAAGAGCTGAAGCGTCGCCTCGAGATGGAGGGTGCCTTCGACGCCAAGCGCAAGCGACGCATACCATTCCTGCCTCAGACCATCGCCCTCCTCACATCGCCGACGGGTGCGGTCATCAACGACCTCCAGGAGACGATCTGGGAGCGCTACCCGAACATGGGCATCGTCGTCTACCCGGTGCAGGTCCAGGGCGGGGGCGCGCCGATGAGCGTAGCCCGGGCACTTCGCCGCTGCAACCAGGAGGGGCTGGCCGACGTGATCGTCCTCGCGCGTGGCGGAGGGAGCTTCGAGGAGCTCTATGCCTTCAACACCGAGCTGGTCGCGCGAGCCATCCTCGAATCCAGGCTGCCGGTCGTGACCGCCCTCGGCCACACCTCCGACCGCACCGTGGCGGACATGGTGGGTGATGCGGAGTGCCGGACCCCGACCGAGGCCGGAGCCAGGGTCGTGCCGAAGAAGGCAGACCTCCTCGCCTACCTGCGCGACCGCGAGCGCCGGCTCGACCGGGAGATCGGCCGCCGCATCACGCGCGAGGTCGAGCGCCTGGCGGCCAAGAAGCAGCGCGTGCTCCAACTGCTGCCTGCGCTGGTCCGCCAGCGCACGGACCGCCTGGCACGGGCCGCCGCCGACCTTGGCCGTCTGAGCCCTGTGGCGCAGGTCGCGCGCCGCGAGGAGGCGCTGCGCGACAGGCGGCGCCGCCTGGACAGCGCCGCGCTCGCCCGGCTCACCCGCAGCACCACCGCACTGGCGTCACGCCGTGCGGCCGTCCGTCTCGACCGCGCGCTGGCCGGCCGTTTCGCCGCCGCCTCGCGCGGCCTGCAGCACCGGCGCGAGCGCCTGCTCGCCCTGAGCCCTGACGCCGTGCTCTCGCGCGGATACAGCATCACGCAGGACGAGTCGGGCGCGGTGATCCGCGCGGCCGCCGGGACGGCAGTCGATCGCCGCATCCGGATCCGCCTCGGGTCAGGCAAGCTCGGCGCGCGCGTCGAGGAGGTGGAGTCGTGAGCCAGGACCTGACGTATGAGCAGGCGCTGGAGAAGCTGGACGAAAAGCTGAAGGTCCTGGAGGACGGCGACCTCTCGCTGGAAGATGCGCTGAAGGCGGTCGACGAGGCGCGCATCTACCTCAAGATCTGCACGGAGCGCCTGGATGCCGCAAGAAAGAAGATCGAAGTCCGCGGAGAAACCGAAACCGAGCAATAACCCGCGAGTCCCGGGCGAATTTTAGGGGTCAAGGCGTACCCTCCGCGGTTAGTCGAGGGAGGCGGCCGCCTCCTCCTGAGGCGAGGGCGCCTTCGACTCGAGCTTCTCGTCCATCTCGCGCAGCCGCTGGCTCAAGTTCTTGATGAACTCGAACAGCACCTCCGGGTGCTCGTGGACGATCGCGTGCAGGCGATCGCGGCGCAGGACGCGAACCGTCGTTTCGGTGGTGGCCTGCGCGCTGGCCGAGCGCGGCTGCTCGTCGAAGACCGACATCTCGCCCACCACGCCGCCGCCCTGGTGTCTGGCCAGCGTCACCTCGTGGCCCCCGCTGTCCAGGTGGACGCGAATCTCACCGTCGACCACGACGAACAGCTCGGAGCCAAGGTCGCCTTTCCGGAAGATCGACTCGCCCTTCATGTAATGCCGCGTCACCATCAGGCGATCGACGCTGGCGAGCTGCTCGAGCGTCAGCGTGCTGAACAGCGGAACCCTCTTCAGCGCGATGAGCTCCTTCATCTGCTCACTGAACCCGTTCAGCGCGGCGTCGGCTGTTTCGCGCACCCATTTGTCCGAATGGCTCGCGAGTGCCTCGAGCTCCGCACGAGACAGAGGACTCGTCCGAACCGGGTCGAACGATTCCGGCTCGAGCAATCGCGACAGCGGCCCGGCGAGCCAACGCGGGCCGAAGTTTAACAACGTTTCCAGCGCCTCCCCCCTGGCTTGCGGACTCTCCGAGACGAGGCCGCTCTCAACAGTGGCGAAGCCCCGCTTGCCGTGCAGCGCTCGCATCGCCGCGAGCCCCGACGCGGCGGCGCTGCCGACGTAGTCGTCGAGGCCGATGCGCAGCAGCGCGTAGCCGGCGGCCACCTCGCCGTCAACCCTCCTTTGAGCGGCCGCCACCCGGGCGGACAGCTGGGCCAGCTGAACGCCGTTGGAGAGCTGCGCCTCGAGGTGGCCGCGGGCCCGGTTGAAGAGCTCGGGACTGCCGCTCCGAACCAGCGCCTCCACGGCCGCGGCCGCGCTTTCGTCTCGCGTCAGCAGCAGGGGCAGGGCGAGTGCCATCGCCTCCGGCGCCTGGGTCGCCATCGCCTCGGCCGCCAGACGCCGCACGTCACGGTCGCCCGAGGCCAGCGCGACGGCAAGCGCCTCCGCGTAACGCTGCTGCCAGTCGGGGGGAGCAGTCCAGCGGACGGCCTGGGCGAGCGCCGCGCGGCGGACCTCGACATCTTCGTCGCTCAGCGAGGCGATGAGCGCCGCGGCCACATCGGGCACGTTGCCCTTGAGCTTCGCGAAGCTCCGGATGCCTTCCAGCCGCACGCGGGGCTCCGGATCGCGCATCGCGTCGACCACCGCCTCGTACTCGGCGAGGAACGCGGCCGCCCAGGTCGCCGCCGCACGGTTGTCAGGAACATCGGAATCGCGGAGCGCACGGAGGATCTCCTCGCCGCCGTCCAACCGGTCCTTCCTCATGATTCCGGCCACGGCGGCCGCGGCGCGAACCCAGCCGTCCCCGTCGGCGGCCGCCGACTCGAGCTGAGAGGGCGTGACACTGTCCGGCGGCGCCATCTGAAGCGCGAGCCGCCGCACGACCGGGTCGGCCGACTCGAGCAGCTCCGGAATCATCGTGGCGAACGCCTCCGGCGACGCCTTGGCCAGGGCCGCCGCGGCGAACTCCCGCGACTGCTCGTCGCCGCCGCGGACGTACCCCTGGAGCTCGACGACCTGCTCGGAGGTGGGACGGCCGACCGCGAGGTGGAAGTCCGCGAGGCTCAGCGCGTGAGTCCGCAGCCTGGCGTAGATCGCGTCGACGTACAGGCTGCGCACCCGCCACGCCGCGACGAGAAATAGCACGCTGACCGCGATCCCGATCAGGGCCAGCACCTCGACGCTCGCCGCCGTGGCGCGCTGGACGATCAGGAGGCCGGCCCCGCTGACGATCGCGGCGCCAGGCAGGATCAGGTTGGCCAGCAGGAAATTGAGCCGCGGGACGACCTGCGCGGGCAGCGCACCGCCGAGCACGTTCCGCGTGGGGTCGTCGAGTCCCGTCTGCAGGCCGTTTCGCACGATGAAAAGGACGAGCGACGTCGCGAGGATCGGGCTCACCGCCACCGCGCCGAAGCCGGCGAGCATGAAGACCGGGAGGATAAGGATCGCGTTCTTCACGCCGAGGCGGTTCAGGACGAGGGGCGTGATGAACAGGCTCACCGCCAATTGCACGACATAGCTGGCGAGCCACGCGTTGCCGATCAGGATCGTCAGATCCTGGAGGTTGTTGTGAGTCGCCGCAACGAAGAGCAAGGCGACCAGGTAGTCGCCGACCCGGCACGCGATCTGAAGCACGAGGGCGAGCAGAACGAGAGCGAGGACGAGCTTGCTGCCGGTCACATACGAAACCGCGGCCTTGAGCACCGCCACCATGCCGCGCGTGTGGCGCTCCACCTCGTGCTCGGTGAGAAACTGGTCTGCCTCGTCGACGAACGCGGGGCGGAACAGGGATCGTTCCAGTCCGATAGACATCAGCGCGGCGACGGCGCTGCCGAAGGCCCAGACCAAGATCAGCGGCTCGGTGGCGTAGATCGCCACCACCGTCGTGGTGGGGGCGGCAAGGATGTAGCCGATGCTCGACCCGGCGGCGATGACCGGGAAGATTCGCTTGCCCTCCAGCACGTTGAAGTGCTGCGTGACGAAGCTCCAGAAATTGAGCATAACGAGCTCGAACGCGACCGAGTACACGACGTAGGCGGCAAAGGCGACGGTCGCATCCTCGCGCAACGAATACGCGACGTAGACGCCGACGGCCGCGACCGCGTTGGCCAGCAGCGTGATGCGAAAAGTTCTCGCCACTCCCAACCTTCGCGTGAGCGCTCCCTGCAGCGCGACCATCGGCCACACCGCCAGCGCCAGGACGATGAAGAAGAGCGGGTACGCGCGGGGACCGGCCTTGTTCAGGAAGATCGACTGGGCGGCGTTGAACGCCGTGTACATGGCCCAGCCGACGACGATCGCGAAGCCGGCCACCTGCAGGGTCCGCGCGAGCTCCGTCCGGCGGACGTGGAGGAGCTTCGCGAGGAGAGGCGACATTGCTTCCGACCGGGCGTAGCTAGGTCTGCTGGACGCTTGCGATCTTCTCCAAGGCCGCGATCCTCTCCTGGATCGGCGGGTGGGTGTCGAAGAGGCGGGCGAAGAAGCTGCCGTGATGCTCCGACGGGTTGTCGATCATCATCGCCGCGACCGCGTGGTTGAATCGCGCGGGCGGCGTGTCGTTCTGGGCGATCTTCTGCAGAGCGGAGATCAGGCCTGTCGGATCGCGGGTCAGCTCTACCCCGCTCACGTCGGCGAGCGACTCGCGCTGTCGGGAAAGCGCCAGCTGCATGATCGGTCCGACGACGAACGCGATAAGCGTGAAGATGACCCCGATTGCAAGCACGATCAGCGCCCCTTGCCCGCGAAGACGCGCGCGGCCAATTGTGTTCCAGAACCCGCTGGCGATGAGGACGGCCAAACCGATCATCGTCGTCACGACGAGGAGCAGGCGCACGTCGAAGTTCTTGATGTGGCTCATCTCGTGGGCCAGCACACCTTCGAGCTCCTGCTTGTTCATCATCTGGAGCAGCCCCATCGTGACGGTCACCGCGGCGTGGTTGGGATCACGCCCGGTGGCGAACGCGTTCGGGCTCGGGTCGTTGATCACGTAGACCTTCGGCATCGGCAGCCCGTCTCCGATGGCAAGCGCCTGGACCACGTTATAGAGCACCTGGAACTGGCGCGGGTCGGCTTGCTGCGCGCCCATCGCCGACAGGACGGTCTGGGAGCCGAGGAAGTACGCGTACAGCGCCGCCCCGATACCGAGCAGGCCGAGGATGATTGCCCCGACCACGATGCCGCTCTGGCCGTAAGCCAGGCCACCGATGATCGCTCCGGCGAGCAGCCACACGGCCAGGAACGCGGCGGTCACGATGATGCTGTTGCGCTTGTTGCGGGCGATCTGGTGATACATCGCTAGGTTGGTTCCTGCCTCCCTCTGCCCACCATGTGGCCCACGCGATCCGCCACGTAACGGCCCCAGATCTGGACCCATACGAGGCCGTTGCCGAAGGCCGACACGTCCTCCGAGTGGTGCTTGAAGTGGTATGCCCACATCGCGCGGTGGCGCTCGTATGACATCCGCCCCTCCTTGTCCGGCGGTGCGAGCCGCGCGTGATGCGTGGCGCCCGCCGACGGCAGATAGAAGATTTTCCAGCCGCCGAGCTTGAGGCGATAGCAGAGGTCGAGGTCCTCACCGAACATGAAGTAGCGGGGGTCGAAGAAACCAACGCGGTCCAGCGCCGACATGCGGAGCATCAGGCACGCGGCCGTGCCCGCATCCATCTCGTGCACGTCGGTGTCGGCGACGTGACCCATGTTGTGGCGGCCGAACCGCGGGCTCTTCGGGAAGAGCTTGCTGAGCCCCACCGTCTGGAAGAAGAGCGTGCTCGGGATTGGAAATGCCCGGCGGGCGTCGGGGTCGAGCTTGCCGTTCGCGAGCAACAGGCGCGGACCCACCGCGCCGGCGTCAGGACGCGTCAGCAAAAAGTCAGCCATCCGCCCCACGCCCTGCGGGTCGACAGTGACGTCGGGGCTGAGCAGCAGCACGAACCGACCCTGGCACCGCTCGAGCCCCACGTTGGCGGCGCGGCCGTAACCGAGGTTCTTCGACTGCACCAAAACCGTCGCCTGGGGAAACTCGTCCGTCACAGCCGCGGGCGAACCGTCCGAGGAGTCGTTGTCGACCACGACGGCTTCGACTGGCACGTCGGCGCTCGCAAAGAACGCCTTCAGGCACTGAAGGAGCTCTTCCTTCGAGTTGCGGCTGACGACCAGTGCTGAGACGATCGGCTTGGACGCGTCTGGCATCGGGAAGGAATTATCCCCGGACGCGCCCGCCTACAATCCCCCGAGTGCAGACCGGCGCGAGACTGGGTCGCCTCGCCCTCCTCTTGCGCAACCGGCTGGTCCGCCAGAACCTGGTCCTTTTCGCCGGCGGTCTGGTCGCCGGCATCGGCGGCTTCGTCTATCACGCCATCGCCGGCCGCGTGCTGGGGCCCGCCACCTACGGCCAGGTCGCCTTCCTGATCGCGGTGTACGCGGTCGGCACGGGTCCCGCCCTGATCCTGATCGTCGTGCTGGCCCGCTACACGGCGATGCTGTCCGCTCGCGGGGACCCAGGCGTGCGTTCGCTGTTGACAAGGACGGCCCGGCTGGTTGCCATCCCGTGCCTTGTTCTCCTCCTGCTGACGACGCTTTTCGCGCGCCCAATCGCGGCCTTCGAGCACCTCGGCTCGACCATCCCGATCCTCATCCTGGGTTTTTCGATCGCGCTGATCTGGCAGGTCGCGATTCCGAGGGGCATCCTCCAGGGCCTCCAGCGATTCACCTCGCTGTCGCTGAACCTTTCGCTCGAGCTGATCGTCCGTACGACGGCCGTCTTTCTCCTCCTCCGGGCGGGCTATGCCGTATCCGGCGCGATGGCGGCCGTTTTCGTCGGGCTCGTCTTCGTCTTCTGTCTCGGTCTCTACACCCTGCGCGATCACTTCCTCGGCGCCGGCGAGCGGGTGCGCCTTCGGGTCATGGCCGGCTTCTCGATCACCGCGGCCGCCGGCATCATCGGCGTGCAGATCCTCTACAACCAGGACGTCATCCTGGCCGAGCACTACCTCAGCAGCCACGACGGCGGCATCTACGGCGGGCTGAACAAGATCGGCACGATCCTCTACTTCCTGACGCTCAGCGTCAGCCAGGTCCTGTTTCCCCGCGTCGTCGAGGCGGTGGCCAAAGAGGAGCACCCGGGCCGGATCCTCCTCGCGTCTGCCGGGATCCTGACGGCGCTCGGGTTTGGCGCTCTGTTCGTTTTCGCCATCGCGCCGGGTCTTGTGGTCGGCGTGCTGTTCGGACCGGGCTTTCGCGATGCCACGCCGTACGTGGTCCCGATAGGGATCGTCGGCCTCGCGCTGTCGCTCGACAACCTGCTCGTCCAGTTCTTCATGGCGGTGCACGACCGGGTGTTCGTCCCGATCCTGGCGCTCGGCGTGCTGGCCGAGGGGCTGCTGATCTTCCTCTTCCATGCTCGCGTTGGCGAGGTCGTTTTGGACGTGCTGGTGGCGCTGCTGGGGCTGCTCGTGCTGCTCAGCGTGCGGTGCTACGTCCTACTGCCGCGATTGCGGGCGGAGAGCGTCGCGGAGCCGGACCCCGCGCTCACCTAGCCGGAAAAATATCTAAGTCCCGCCACCCCGAAGGGCGACGGGACTCAAGAAGTGCTCGGCAACGACCTACTCTCCCATCGGGTTGCCCCGACAGTACCATCGGCGCTGGAGGGCTTAACTTCCGTGTTCGGAATGGGAACGGGTGTCTCCCCTCCGCCATGGCCACCGAACAGGGGAATTATACCGGGCGGCTGGGGGAGGCTTGACCTCCCCGCTAGCCGGGGAGGTCGGCGGCGAAGCCGCCGGGTGGGGGCTTGCCTCTGGAACTACCTCGTTCTGCGGCGACGGGCGCGCAGGCTCTTGATCTTGCGGGCCTCGGCCGGCGGAACGTAGTGCGAACGCCGTCGCATCTCGCGCACGAGTCCTTGTTCCTGCACCTTGCGGCGGAACTCGCGCAGCGCCTGCTCGAACTCCTCTGGATCCTTGACGACTATTCGCACAACCCGAAAAGGATACAGGCCGCGCTGGGCGGCCTGCTTCCTTAACTCCCGAGCCCTGGCTTCCTTACGGGTTCACTCCGGCGAGCGTCACCGTCGCCGTGTGCGTTCCGCTCGAGGTAACCCACGTCACCGACACCTGGTCGCCGGGCTTATGCGACTTGACGGCTGTGCCGAGCGTGTCGGTCGACGTCACTGCCATGCCACCGACGGAGGTGATCACGGCGTAGCGCGGGATGCCTGCGTTCGCGGCCGGCGAGCCCGGCACCACGGCGGTCACAACCGCGCCTGAGCTGATATTGACGCCCAATTGAGCCGCGCTTGCGGCGTCAAGCGTCTGGACCTGGACCCCCATGTAGCCCTGCTGCGTGTAGGTGAGGTCCGATGACTGGTCGTGCGCGCGAATCCTGTTCACGATGTCGAGCGCGGTGTTCGAGGGAATCGCGAAGCCGACGTCGGACGCCGCGGAGCGGAATCCTTGCGCCTGGCCCGCCGTGATCATGCCCACGACCTGGCCCGCGGTGTTCACCAGCGCGCCCCCCGAGTCACCCTCGTAGATCAGGGCGTCGCTCTGGATCATCCCGTTCAGGGTTTCCGAAGAATTGCCGCCCGTGCTCGCGGTGATGGTCTGGTCGAGGTCGGTGATCTGCCCCTGCGTCGCGTGCGGCGTGCCGCCCTGGCCGAGCGCGTTGCCTACGGCGACCACGGTGTCCCCCACCTTGAGCGATGAGGAGTTGGCCAGCGTCACCGTCGGAAGACCAGAAACGTTCTGGTCGATCTGGATCACCGCCACGTCCTGCGAGATGTCGACGCCGACCACGTGGGCGCTGTAGGTCTGTGATCTGCCCTGCACCGTGACCTTGATGCTGGTCGAGCCGGTCACGACGTGGTTGTTGGTCAAGATCTCGCCGCTCGAGCTGATGATCATGCCCGTGCCGGCGGCCGAGCTCGTGCCGATCCTGGTGTTGATGTCGACGATGGCAGGGTCCACTTTCGCTGCGATCGCGTCGGCGGTGGTGTTGCCGGGCACGGATCCTGTGTTGGGCGTCGCCGCCACGATCGGCGACTGAGGCGTGTTCGACTGCGCGGTCTGCGGATTGGTGGCCCTGGCGAGGCTCCAACCGATGCCCGCACCGGCCGCGGCTGCGACCACTGCGATGAGGACGATGTAAGCCGCGATCCGGTTCCACATGGGAACGGGAGCAGGCGGCGGGGGCGGCATCCACGCGGGCGGAGGACCCATGACAGGGCCAATGGGCTGGGTCGGCTCCGGCGTCAAGGACTGGTCTGGTTGAGCCGGCTGCCCCGGCTCGACTGGTTGCTGCTCTGACATCACACCGTACCTCCGGTAACTTTCTGGAACTTCACGATGTGCTCCAGATTGACCGCGGAACCTGGGAGCCTTCTCGACGAATCCTTGGCGTTTGCTGGGGAACCCGGAGATCCCCTTCTCCCTACGTTAGAGACCGCGCTGGAGACGGACAATGTCTACGTCGGCGGAACTCAGCTCGAGAGGAGGGGTCATGGCGTTCAGAGAGGCATCGCAGGAAACCGCGGCATCGCCCTCCAGGGTCTGGCAGGTGTGGTCAGACGTCAATCACTGGCCTGAATGGAACCCCGACATGAAGGAGTCGCGGCTTGACGGGCCGCTCAAGCTCGGCGCGACCGGGATGATCGACACGCGGTCGGGCGGCAAGCACCAAGTCGTGGTGACGCACTTCGAGGACGGCCGCTCGTTCGAGCTCGAGAGCACCGCGCTGCCCGGAACCAAGATGGCGATTCGCGCGACGATCAGCCCCAGCGGCGCTGGGAGCCGGATCACCCAGGGCTTCGAGCCGCGGGGCATGCTCGCGCCCATCGTCGGCCCGATGATGAGCGGTCAGATCCTCAAGACGTTCAACTCTGTCCTGGCCGGCCTCAAGCAGAAGGTCGAGGCGGGGTCGTAAGCGGGTCTAGCATCTGACTGAGTGTCAGGCTTGGTCGGGTCCGGCGGGTTGGCTCATAGCATCGATGCTCGCCGCAGCGGCGTAGCTTTCACGCGAATTGCCGCCTGCCGGACGAAATGGGCCGGCCGGCGTGACTTCATAGGA